>QRFC01001834.1_pt1 | contig 16689 bp, 8 predicted proteins | sample 1861061 | NCBI WGS metagenome assembly QRFC01 (sample SAMN09711282, study PRJNA482702) | Human gut metagenome, whole genome shotgun sequencing project.
TGTGAGGAAAAAATGAGTTAAGGCAGTGTTCGATTCGTTTGCAGTCCTTTTTGTTGCGTAAGTGTGCGGCATGTTGTAGGCATAAAGTCGGATGTTTTTTGGTTTTCGTGCCTTCCTTTATGTACTTTTGTTTAGTTAAAGGTGAACTTTTTGTGTTTGTGCATACGGAAGTCCGGAGGAGAGATGGTCGAGGCAGAACTGCGGAATTTTTGTGAGAAGTTGGGCAAGTGTAGGATTACACACAAGGAGTAGTCGTGTTATGGGCTGAGTAGTTGTGTGATTTTGATGCATCAAGGACTGCTTTGTCAAAATATTATGTTTTTGTTACATCTTGAGTGTTTGCGAATTTCAGTGGGGCGCGGCCGCGCAGAAATAGTTAATTTTGCAGCGAAAAATAGATTGGTATGAGAAAAATATTTTTTGGTGTGCTGTTGTGGCTTGAAATGGCTACTTTGGTATTTTCACAAACGGCAAGAGATGAAATCATTCAGAATCCGGCGTTGGCAGCCGGTAAGTACTATGCGTATGAAGCACCTGTGTCAGACAAGGTGAGCAAAGCGCCGGCCGGTTACGAGCCTTTTTATATTTCGGCATTTGCGCGACATGGTTCACGCTATTTGACTGATGAGGAGAAGTATGCCGAACCCGTGAGTGTTTTGCGTAAGGCTGACCGTGAGGGTTATCTGACAACTGACGGAAAGAAGGCTCTGCAAGTAATGGAGCGTTTGTGGAAGGAGGCTGAGAACCGATATGGGGAATTAACGGCCAAGGGAGCAGCCCAGCATCAGGGATTGGTAGAACGTATGTACAAGCATTATCCGCAGGTGTTTGTCAAGGGCGCGCATGTGGACGCGCGGTCTACATACAAAACGCGTGCCTTCCTGTCTATGGCGGCAGCTTGTGTGCGGCTGGCGCAGCTAAACAGCGGTTTGCTGATTACGCAGGATGCGAGTGCACATGATGCTTATTATATAAAATACAAGAACAAAACTTTTGAGCAGCAGCATTTGGCGCAGTCCGATTCCGTTTATCGGATTGCTGACAGTGTGTATGTCCATCCGGCCCGACTGATGAAACAGCTTTTTACCCGAAACGTAAGTGCAGAAGAGTTGGGGGTAAGTCCAGTTGTATTGATGGGTGAATTGTTCGAGTTGGACGGTATCAGTCAGAGCAGTTACGGTCAGGAGGGATTGTCGTTCCTGTTTACTGATGATGAGCGCTACGATATGTGGCAGCGTAATAATTTTGAATGGTATTATGAAAAGGGTGCTTCGCCTTTGAGCGATTGTTGTATGTATCATTTGGAGCGTAATCTGTTGGAGAACTTTATTCTGACGGCCGATACGGCCATTGCGTCACCCTATCGCTGTGTGACGTTGCGTTACGGGCATGACACCAATCTGGCTCCCTTGGCCGCATTGATGGGAATGAACCGGCTGCAGACGGAAACGACCGACTGGCAGCAGATTGCCGATACCTACCGTACGTACCGAATCATACCGATGTGTGGCAATATCCAACTGATTTTTTATCGTCGCAAGGGAAGTTCCGACATTTTGGTCAAGCCTTTGTTGAACGAAAGAGAAGTGACTTTACCTGTGGAAACCGATTGCGCACCTTTTTATCATTGGGCCGATGTGCGTGCTTACTGGCAGAAGGTGGCAGACAGCATCGTGCTGCCAGATTCAGGCATGCAGCATGACTGAATCTTATTGAACGGCACGCATTTCCTGGTGAGCAACGGCAAAAACGGCGGTATGTCTACTTTTATAAAAAAAGTAAGGTAGGCGTATCGCCGTTTGCTGAAAATAGATTAACTTTGCATCAAAGTGAGCATGCTTTATTTGCGTTTCGCTCTTCTCCTTCCTCGTATCAGACTATTTATATGCAGGTTGCCAGGAGCCGTGTGCAGGCGTATTAAGTGCAGGCTTTTCCAATATTGATTTTATTGACAAATTAGCGCATTTGCCTATGTCTGTATCACGTACCCGTCAGAAACTCGTAGAAGTAGCCCGTCAGCTGTTTGCCCAAAATGGATTTGACGCCACGACGATGAACGATATTGCCGTAACCTCCAAGCGGGGAAGGCGTACGCTCTATACTTATTTTAAAAATAAGGAAGAAATCTATGATGCGGTAATAGAGGAGGAGCTTGACCGTCTGTCAGAACGTATTGAGGAGGTTGCGCAGATGGACGTATCGCCCGAGCAGAAGATTCTGAGCATGATTTATACGCATCTGCGGATGATTAAGGAAACCGTAGCGCGTAATGGAAATCTGCGGGCCGAATTCTTCCGTAACATATGGCGTGTGGAGCAGGTGCGCAAGCCTTTTGACAACGACGAGCGCGAACTCTACAAGCGTGTGCTGGAGGAGGGATGTGCCAAAGCCAAATTCCGTATTGACGATGTGGGATTTATGGCTGACATCATCAGTTACAGCGTAAAGGGGCTGGAAGTGCCTTATATTTACGGACGCTTGGGAGAAGGGCTTACTGAGGCCAGCAGCCGCCCCATTGTGGCCGGGCTGGTAAGGCGTGTATTGGGCATGAATTTGAATTATTAGCATAAACCAAAATATAATTAAACAAACATTTATGGGACTTTTATCTGGAAAAACAGCACTGGTTACAGGTGCTGCCCGTGGTATTGGCAAGGCCATTGCCTTGAAGTTTGCACAAGAGGGTGCCAACATTGCATTTACCGACCTCGTAATTGACGAAAACGGCAAGGCTACCGAGGCCGAAATTGCTGCTTTGGGCGTAAAATGCGTAGGCTATGCTTCCAATGCTGCTGATTTTGCACAGACGGCTGAAGTGGTAGCCAAGGTTCATGAGGACTTTGGCAGCATCGATATTCTGGTCAACAATGCCGGTATAACCAAAGACGGCTTGATGATGCGTATGACAGAGCAGCAGTGGGATGCCGTAATCAATGTCAACCTGAAGTCTGCTTTCAACTTTATTCATGCCTGCACCCCCATCATGATGCGCCAGCGCAGCGGCTCTATCATCAACATGGCTTCGGTAGTAGGTGTTCACGGTAATGCCGGACAGAGCAACTATGCTGCCAGCAAGGCCGGTCTGATTGCCCTGGCCAAGTCGATTGCACAGGAAATGGGTTCACGCGGCATCCGTGCCAACGCCATTGCTCCGGGCTTTATTGAAACTGCCATGACGGCCCAGTTGTCTGAAGAGGTACGCAAGGAATGGATGAAGAGTATTCCGTTGCGCCGTGGCGGTCAGGTAGAGGATATTGCCAACGTGGCTCTGTTCCTTGCTTCTGACATGTCAAGCTACATCAGCGGCCAGGTTATCCAGGTTGACGGTGGTATGAACATGTAATTTGCCTGTCGGCAAATATCTTATAGGTTAAATCCTCTTTGCGGCGTGTGGGGGTGTTGAGCCGCCCGGTCGTGAAGAGGATTCCATTTTTTCATGTATATATAGTAGAACTTATCTGTCCGAACAGTATGCAGGTTATTTATGAAGACAATCATCTGATTATTGTCAATAAGGCTCCCGGTGAGATTGTGCAGGGGGATAAGACCGGCGACAAACCGCTATCGGAATACGTAAAGGATTACATCAAGGAACGTTACGCCAAGCCTGGCGCCGTGTTTTTGGGCGTTACGCACCGGCTCGACCGCCCGGTGAGCGGATGCGTGGTTTTTGCCCGTACCAGCAAAGCCTTGCAGCGCATGAATGCCTTGTTCAGCAAGGGACATCAGATTGAAAAGACTTATTGGGCCGTTGTGGGTCAGGCGCCTCCGGCTCCGGAAGGACGGCTGCAACACTGGCTTACGCGCAACGAGCGGCAAAACAAGAGCTACGCCCACCGGCAGCAGGTGGCGGGCAGCAAGCTGGCCGAACTGACCTACCGGCTTGTTGCGCAGAGCGACCGTTATTATTTGCTTGAGGTCAAGTTGCTCACGGGGCGTCATCATCAGATACGCTGCCAGCTGGCGGCCATGGGATGCCCCATTAAGGGGGACTTGAAATACGGGGCGCCGCGCAGCAACCCCGACGGCAGCATCTGCCTGCATGCCCGCGCCATCGCGTTTGAACATCCCGTGAGCCACCGCCTCGTGAGCGTGCAGGCCCCCGTGCCCGCCCTCGCGCCCTGGCCCGCGCTGGCCGCCGCCGTGGCCGCCTCCGCCTCCGGGCAGCCCTGATCCCCCCGCGGCCGCGCGGGGCGCGCAGCGGCGTAACAACACAACAAGGCCCCCGCCTTTAATCCAACCGCAAGCCGCCCCCGGGGGGCCGCCAAGGTCCCCCACCGCGCGTTTTTACGCAGCAGCAGCCCGGCTTAAAAAAAACGCGGGTACTAACTTGTTCGTTTCTTCACTTTTCCCTAATTTTGCGGGCAAGAGATCATTAACCCCCGGCGCCCCGCGCCATACACACAAAAAAACATTTCACATTTCAGCACCATGAAAAAAATCTTATGCCTGATGCTCCTGGCCTGCCTGCAGGCAGCCACGTTCCTCCTTCCGGCGCATGACTTCAGGATTCACGACGGCAAATTCCTGCTCGACGGCAAGCCCCTGCAGCTCATCTGCGGCGAGATGCACTATCCGCGCATTCCGCAGGAGTATTGGCGTGATCGCATACGCCGCGCCAAAGCCATGGGCATCAACACCGTGTCAACCTACGTGTTCTGGAACATTCATGAGCGCCAGCCCGGAGTGTTCGACTTTAAGGGGCAGGCTGACCTGGCCAAGTTTGTGCGTACGGCACAGGAAGAAGGCATGTACGTCATTCTCCGCCCCGGCCCCTACGTGTGTGCCGAGTGGGATTTTGGCGGCTATCCCTATTGGCTTCAGAAAAACCGTAAAATGGTGTACCGTAGTAACGACCCTGATTTCCTTTCCGCCTGCCGGCGTTACATCAACCGCCTCGGGCAGGAGCTCAGTGGCCTCACCGTCACCAACGGCGGCCCCATCCTGCTCGTTCAGGTTGAAAACGAGTATGGCTCGTATGACAATGACAAGGAATACCTGGCCGCGCTGCGCGACATGATCCGCCAGGCGGGCTTCAACGTGCCCCTCATCACCTGCGACGGCGCCGGACAGATGGAGGCCGGCAAGGTCAGCGGCGCCCTCCCCACCGTAAACGGCGCCGTGGGCGACGACATCATCAAGAGCGTCGACCGTCACCATCCCGGCGGCCCCTACTTTGTAGCTGAATTTTATCCCGCCTGGTTTGACGTGTGGGGCAAGCGCCATTCCCGCCGTGACTACAAGGGTCCCGCCGAGCAGCTCGACTGGATGCTCTCCCACAACGTGTCCGTAAGCATGTACATGTTTCACGGCGGCACCAACTTTGCCTACACCAACGGCGCCAACACTGCCTACGGCTATGAGCCCCAGCCCACATCGTATGACTACGACGCCCCCCTGGGCGAGTACGGCAACATCACCCCCAAGTACATGGCCTTCCGCCAGGTCATCCAAAAACACCTGCCCCCGGGCCAGACCCTGCCGCCCGTACCTAAGGAAAACCCCGTGGTGAGCTTTCCCGCCATCACCCTCAGCCAATCGGCCCCCCTCAGCGCCGCCTATGGCCGCCGCGTAAAGTCAGACGGTGTGCTCACCATGGAAGATGTAGACCAGGACTTTGGTTACATACATTATGAAACCACCGTGCCCCACGCCTTTAAGGGCCGCCTGGTAGTAAAGGACGTGCGAGACTATGCCGTAGTGCTTGTAAATGGCCGCAAGGTGGGTACGCTCGACCGCCGCCTGCGTCAGAACAAGCTCGACGTCAACATCCCCGCCGGAGCCAAGCTCGAGATATTGGTGGAGAATGTAGGCCGTGTAAACTACGGCGCCGACATCCAGCACAACCGTAAGGGCATTACCGAGAGTGTTACCCTTGGCGGCCGCCCCCTCACGGGCTGGACCATTACGCCTTTGCCTCTTTACCGCGCCAACATGAGCGCCATCGCTTTCACCTCCGGCAACATCAAGGGCCGCCCCGCCTTTTACCGCGGAACCTTCCGCCTGAGCAAGGTGGGCGACACTTTTCTCGACATGCGCTCCTGGGGTAAGGGCGCCGTGTGGGTAAACGGCCACTCTATCGGCAAGTACTGGTACGTAGGCCCGCAGCAAACCCTATACGTGCCCGCACCCTGGCTCCGTGAGGGAGAGAATGAGGTGGTGGTATTTGAGATGGAACCCACCGGCCAGCCTCGTACCATTTCCGGCCTTTCCCAGCCCATACTCGATGAAGTTCATCCGGATAAGTTCGCCGCCAAGCGCCCCGCGCACATGCCTGACAAAACGCCTGTATTGGACGAGGGTGACAAGATATTCAGCGGTACGCTCCGTCAGGTCGACGGCCCCCAGCGCTTTAGTTTTGACACGGGCAAAACCCTGCGTCACCTCTGCATTGAGGTGAACTCATCATATGACGGCAAAAACGCCTGCCTGAGCGAGCTCACCCTTTTGGGTGCTGACGGCAAGGAAATCAGCAAAGACGATTGGCAGATTGTTCACGCCAACAGCGAGGAGCCCCGCGAGGGCGACGCCGAAAACTTAGTGGATGCCGATTTCGGTACTTACTGGCATTCCATCTGGAAAAAGGATCCTCGCCCCATGCCCTACCGCGTGATTATTGACCTGGGCGAAATACAAACCGTTACGGGCGTTATCCTGCGCCAGCGCAGTGCCGGCATGCCCGGCTGCGTAAAGCACTTTACGCTCTACGGCCGGCCGCAGTTCTTCCTGTTTAAGTAAAACGCGCGCCCGTCCGGCCAGCAAACCCCCATTAAAAAGAAACCTGCCCCTCCGTCCAAAGCGCCTGAGGCGGCAGGCTTTTCTTTGCGCCCGCCGCGCGGGGCCGCGCCTTTTCGGGCCACGGGCGCGGCGGCATGCCCCCCCCCGGGCGCGGCGGCATGCCCCCCCCGGGCGCGGCGGAAGCCCCCGCGCGGTAGGCCGAGGGCGAGCTGCCCGCGCCGGGCGCCTGAAATAACGCCCGAACACCCTGGCTGGTCAGGAAAACGCAGCGCGTAGGCCACCTCCTTGATGCTCATCCTCGGGGAGTTCCGCAGCAAGTGCCCCGCCTGCCATATCGTAAAGGTTTCCAGCCACTGCATGGCCGTACGCCCCGACTGCGCCTTGACCACTTGCGACAGGTAACCCGAAAAAAGCGCCCTGCACATAAAATGCCTGCCGGCGGGTAGCGCGGCGGTTCACTTGGGGTCTTGCCCTCCGCCGCCGGCAGCAGGCTCCTCGGGAGATTGTTTGTATGAGGCTGCTGCTGCCGAATGGGGGGGCGGTGGATTGCCCGCCTGCGCCGCGCCGTCACGTTATGCGCGGAGAAGCCCAAAAAACAAGGTCGGACTTTGTTTGATTAAAGTCCGACCTTGTTTTTTGGGGAAGCCACCTTGTTTTTCCAAAGTCCCGCTTTTTGTTCCCCCGCCGCCCGTGCCCGGGGTTTTGTTCCGCGCGTGTGTGTTTGCTCCGTGCTCTCTCTCCCGCCGGCTGCGGCTGCGCCGTGGCGCGGCGGTGTGTGTCAGAAGGGGTAGCCGATGGCCAGATGATAGGCCAGCGAGTCCTTGAAGCGCGGCATGTTGTACCATCCGCTCTTACCCGTGTCGTAAGGCGCGTGAAGGGCAACGCCCACGTCGAAACGGATGACCAGAAAGTCGAGGTCGTAGCGCAGGCCTACGCCGGTGCCTACGGCAATGTCTTTCAGGTTTTTCAGTGAAATTTCGGCATTCGGTCGCTGGGCGTCACGACGCGTGAGCCATACGTTGCCCGCATCCAGGAAGGTGGCTCCGTGAAGGTCGCCGAACAGGTGGAAACGCAGCTCGGCGTTGGCTTCGAGTTTAAAGTCACCCGTCTGGTCGGTATAGGCGTAGGCCGAACTGAGCGGACTTTGGTAGCGTCCGGGACCTACGGAGCGTACGGCAAAACCGCGTATGCTGTTGGCTCCGCCTACGTAGAACTGTTCAGTATAGGGGGCGCGCAGCGAGTTTCCGTAGCTCAGAATCACACCGCTATAAAAACGTGTGGCAATTTTTACGCCCGGTGTGAGGCTGAAGGTCTTGTGTACTTCAAACGTAGCCTTTACAAACTGGGCAAACGGGTTGCCGAAAAGTTGCTTGTCCTGCTGGTTAAAGGGCTTTCCTGCCGCGGCGTAGAAACCGGAGAGCAGGTTTCCGGCTTCCTTCAGCGTAACCTGCAGCCAAATCGGGTGTTTGCGCTGGGCAGGTGAGGCGTAGGTATAGGCGTAATAGATGGAGGGCACAAACTGGTCGCGCATACTGGTATAGAGCGCCGGGTTGGCCGTCATGATGGAGTCAAATTCATGAGTGGTGTGCTGCAGACGGTCGAAATCAAGGCCAAACGGAATGAGCTCGTGCTTGGTGGTTGATTTGGGGTGCCATTGATAGGAGGCCGTAAAGCCAAACGATAGCATGCCGTAGAAGTTGGCCCTGTTTTTCCAGTTGCTTTCAAGGGCAAAATTGCTGGTGGCCGGGAAACGCCAGCGGCGGCGTCCGGCGCGCGGAATGAGAAAACGCGGAAATTCGAGCGCCAGTTTGGTACCCAGTTCGTAGGAATTGAGCAGAGAGCTGTTGCCGCTCTTCTTGGCTCCGGCGCCCGTTTGCCATTCGTAGGAGCCGTAAATGTCAAAAGATACTTTTTCACCAGCCCCGAAGGCATTGCGCTTGGCCAGTCCGTAGGACACTACCGGTCCAACCTGCTGGTTGCTCTTGAACTCGGCACTCACCTCGAAGTTGCTGTCGTACAGCTTGTCCATGGTGGCGTTGATGTAAAGGTCGAGCGTGTCGCACGTGGCCGTAGTGTCGCGTGGAATATAGTTGATGTCCATTTGGCTGAGCACGCCGATGGCTCCGATTTTTTCCTGAGTCATGTTCTGGTCGCTCAGAGAGTAGAGGTCGCCGCGGCGCTGCGTGATGGCGTGAAACCACATGCGTGGCTTGAGCGGCATTTTTTCGCCCGACCAGAAAAAGGTGTAGCTGCTGTCGCGGCTCGAGAAACGGCGGTTGGGAATGTCGGTATCCGTGCGTTTCAGGCTGATGTATGTGCGCCCCATGTACCAACGGCTTTTCTGCCGCTGCGTTATATTGTCGGTAGGCATCAGCTTGAGGCTGACGCGATAGGGATGTTGGGTGGTGTCGGCCTTGAACGTGGCGTAGGGGGCCGAATAGTAATAGTATCCGTTTTCGCGCAGCAGGGTTTCGATGCGTTTCTGTTCGTCTGACAGGTTGACCACGTTGAAGGCGTCGCCCTTGTGCAGTTTGGTTTCGGCTTGATTGGCTTTGATCAGGCTGTCGGCGTCGGGCCAGAATCCTTCGTAGGCGATGCTGTCAAGACGGAATACGCGGCCCGTCTGTACGGTATAGGCCACGCGGGTTTTGCGTGGATTTTTTTGCGGAATGGTGTCGTAGTTTACTTTTCCTCTAAAATAGCCGTAGTTGCGCAGTGTGTTCGAGGCCACCTTTATACGTACGTCCGGATTGACTGTCGACAGGAGTACGGGGGTAGAGGCAAAGCGCCTGAATATCCATTTGGCCAGTTTCCTTTTTTTGTTGACCATGCTGTTGTAAATCCATAGCCCCGGCTGTATGGGCCAGCGCATTTGTGACGAGCCGAAGATGGAACCGTTGGGCGGATAGGCCAGTACGGCGTCGACCTCGTTTTTTACTCGTTCAAAATCTTGCTGGTCTTTTTTACGGCGCTGTGCCCGCTCTGCTTTGGTTTGTGCGGAATCTTCCTGTATGCGCTGGTTTTGTGCGTCGTTTCCTTTCAGGAAGCCCATGGTGGCATCAACACTTTGGGCTATGGCCGTAATGACGCCCGTTGAATCCTGCTTTTTGTTTTTTTTGTTGCCCGGAGCATCGGTATATTCCGTTTTGCGCAGACCGATGTAGAGTTGTTCCCCTTCAGGCAGATTTTTGGTCGTGGAGCATCCGCAGGCCATACACGTCAGTATCAGTAGTGAGAGGACGGGCAGAATATATTTTTGGTACATTGTGGTCATGGTAGAATGTATTTACTTGTATTGACTTACTTTTTTTCGGGAACCGACGGCTTGGGCGTGCGGAACAGGAACAGTTCGCCCAGACGGTTCGTCTTTCGGCGAAGTACGAGACCTGCGCCCGTCTTGGTGAGCTGTCCTTCAAGCGGGTCGTTGGCCGAGCGGTCGTAATAAACCTTGACGTATCGGGTTGACCCCTTGTCGAGCCGGTATTCCAGTGATACGTTGTCAATGAAACTTTCCGCAGAGTTGTGAGCATCGGCACCCGTACTGACTTTGCCACCGATGATGATGCTTACCCGGTTGCCCCAGAAACGTTTGGCAAATTGGAATGAGTAGTCGGTTGTGGCTGTGCCGGTGGCGGATGTGCTGCTTTCAACACCGACGTTGATGTCGAATGTACTCAGCGCTCCGTCTGTAATGTTCTGAATTTCGTTTTGCAGGAATGCGTTGAGGGCATTGTTGGCCTTGAATCCGGAGGTGTTCAGGCCTTCGTCAGTCATGTACATACCTGTGGCCAGCAGAGTTACTGCAGTTTTGCTGCGCTGTTCCTGCGTCATGGCTGCCAGCTGGTTTTGTACGCTCAGGTCTTCAGGTGCTTCCACGATGAAAGTCAGTCCCATTTGTTCCAAAGGCTTGGTAATGGCTACCCCAACGTCGAACGCTACAGAACGAGGCACGTCGTTTTCCGTAACAATGGCTTTCACGCGCTCTTTGGCCGTAATGTTAAGTGTTGGGTTGGCTACGTCGCCGGTAAAGGTAACCGAACTTCCCGGTGAAATGGTAAAGGTCTTGAGCGGAATGATGGGCAGGGCGTATTTCATTTCTCCGCTCTGTACGGTCATTTGTCCGGTAAGTCGCAGGTCGCCTTGCGGACGCATGCGCAAATTCAGGTTTCCGCCACCTTCCAGATCGACATAGCTCTGCTTGTCGTCGCTCAGGTCACAATGGAAGTGAGCCGTTTCGTTGATATTGACAGTCAGTGAAATGTCGACACTCGTGGGTGGGGCCTGCTGGTCGGAGGATGTGGTTGTGGAATCGTTGAAGTCGACAAATTCAACCAGTCCCTTCAGCCGGTCGTCTACACTGAGCGGCGAGTCCTTGAGAATATAGGTCATGTCGGTTCCACCCAACACATTGAGCTTGCCGTTGAGTCGCAGGTTATTCATGTTTCCGCGCATGCTTCCGTCAAAGTCAGCCAGGACTTGTCCGTAGAGCATGGATGACTTTTTCCGTTTCGTATTGATTACCTCAAATTGCTTTCCGGTCATGTTCAGATTCATGGCAATGTTGGAGAAATCGCCCAAGTCTATGTTACCGTCAAGAATGAGCGGATTCTTTCCGGTGGAGTACATCCGGAATTGTTCAAAGTCAAGCCGATTGTCCCGGAAGCGCAGGGAGTCATTGTCCAGTCTGAAGTCAAATCCGTACACATCGGAATAAACATGAGCATCGTTAAGCATAAGACTGCCGTTCAGCCGTGGCTGGTTGAGCGATCCGTTTACGTTTATCAATCCGTTGCCCATACCGCGCAACATCACGTCTGTTCCGGCCATGAATCCGTTGATGAGTTCCAGAGGGAAATTGGTCAGCTGTGCCGTTCCGTCAAAAATACCTCCGTTTTCTTCACTGTAAATGCCTTCTGCCAACAATGCGTTTTCGCCGTTGCGTGTGACGAGCATGCTTGCCTGATGTTTGTCACCTTCGGGCAGATAAACGATGTCGGTCCCGATGTCACCCAAAGCTACACCTTCGTACGCCAGTTTGGTTGTCTGTACACATCCTGTGGCAGTCAGTTCTTTTCCGATGCTGCGTACATGAAGGTCGGCTTCCAGCATACCACTGATTTGTGGCATGTAGGGAATGGATTTGGAAAGCTCATCCAAATTGATATGAACGAGTGACAACGTCAGGTCGTTGATGCTGTCGTTTGGCTCTCCGTAAAGTTTCAGTCCGGTTCCGTCGTCGGCTTCCAGATTGATGTCGGCATATATTTTTTTATTGTTTCCGAGGAAGAGGTAATTGTTCTCATTGATATTGAAGGTGCGATAAGCTATGATTGATTTGCCGGGAGTAAAGGACAATTGTATTCCTTTATCCGGAATGACCTGAGCTCTTATGCCTAAGTCAACCCCCTTATCGCCGTCTTTGTCAATAAAGGCAAAGTGTGCCCCTACATCGCGAGGATAGACGTAAGCATTCATTCCTAAGCGGAACTTATCGGGGTTTTCTTTGGCTGAGTTTACTACACTGCCCAGCATCTTGAATCCCCGGTTGTCCTGGAACATGCGCAGCGATATCGTGTCAAGCTGCCATCCGGCTGCTTTCACCGTATGGATTTCAGCGTGTCCGACAACGCCTTGAGCCGTATCGCTCTGTAAGTCAATTGACAAACGATTAAAATCATATCCCTTGATACGGGCCATGTTGGAGAGTGGGTTGTCGCGCCCGGCGTTCAGCTTGAAGTTTGCTGTGGGCAGGATAACTTTCAATTGGCTGTAGTCCAGCCGCCGCTCTTTCAACTGCAATTGCAGCGTTTCAACAAAGTGTTGCAGATGATTGCCTATTTTTTCAAAGTTGCCTTGTGCCTGCAGGTTCATGTTGAAATCGCCGGAAGATATCCATGCCCGTGAGGTGTCGGGAGAAGTGGACAACGCAAATTGCACATCTTTCATGGATGTACCCATTTTAGGAGTACTGATATGTATATTGTTGATGTTGCCGGTCACACCGTAGTCTGTAAACTGGCGGTTTGTGTACCCTTCCAGTCTAATGTAGGCTCCCACGTCGAGTGTATCCTTTGTGATTCCCAATTCCTTAAGCCGTATTTCGGGCCAGTCGCTTTGCAGGGTCAGGTGTATCATTTTTCCAACCTGTTGTGTGGTAAGCAAACCCCTTGAGTTCAGCCATTTACTGTTGACATAGTAGATGGTAGAACCTTTCCCGCCAGCCATTTGTGCTTGCACTTTAATGGAATCGATGGTCAGGGTATCGTAGGTCAGGCTCCCCACGCGTGCTGAGGCTTTGAGCCGGCAGCGGGGCGACATGATGTCGAATCCCCTTCCGCTGGCTGTCAGTTGTGCGGTTAGCGGCGAAAGCGGAAGGTCGGGGAGGAAGGCCCGAATCGGGAAATGCCGGCTCAGCATACGGATTTGGTATTGTTCGGTGGTGGAGTTGAAGCTTCCTTTCAGGGTTACGGAACCTTTTCCGGGCAAGGTTAGTGCGGCATCGGCACCATAAAGCTGGTGATTGGCCGATACCTGTGCGCTCAGGTTCAAACCGGCTGGAATCCTTACGCTTCCGGCTCCTAGTTGCTTGAGCATACGATTGGCCCAGTCGGTGCGTTGCAGCTTGAGGTCGAGCTTGGCTTTGGCACGCATACGGTTGGGTGATAGTATTTCCGCCATGTTTCCGGATGCATTCAGTGTCAGCATTTCCGGCATTTGTATGCGGCAGGAGAGCAGTTGCATGTGGTCGATATTTCCCTGCATCCGGATGTCTGCCCGCAGTGAAGCGGGCGGTACCAACTTCTGTATGTCGCCGGGCAACATCGGGATTACCAGTTGCTTGATGTCTTGGCGTCCCAACAGAATTTGCAGGTGGGTTTTCAGTTTCCCGCCTTTTCCGGGAGACAAGGCTTTGAAATCCATTGTCACGTTTCCTTTTATGGAGGACCATGGCGTAGCCAGATTGAATTCCGGAAGGCGTAACCCGACAGAATCCATCAGTACCTGTATTCGGGAGCGGGTCAGTTGTAAACCGCTCTTCTCCTTCAGTTTCAACTGTGGGATGAATGCGCGCAGCCGTCCTACAGAATCGTAGCTGAAAGTATCTACCTGTAATCTCAGTTTGCTGAAGGACAGATGGTTGAAGTCGAGACCAGACTTTGTTCTTGCGGCTTGCGGAATATCGTAGGTAGCAGCGCCCTGCCAAATTTTCAGACTTTGGGCCGAATAGTATCCGACTCCAGTATCAAACCATCCGTGTCGAAGGGCCATTTGCCCGATGTCGGCTCCTATGCGCATAGAGTCGCCCGGCATGCTCAGCTGTATGGACGTGTTCAGAATGTCCACTTTGCCGACTCCTATTTTCCATGCAGATGTGGAAGGTGTGGTGTCTTTTTTAGCGGTGTCCGAGAGGTATACCTTCAAGTTGGCATCGCGCAGGCATGCATGATTCAGTTGTACAAGTTCGTTACCCCAGTCCACGCAGGCAGCCTGTCCTGACAGCTCGCCCACGTTTCCTTCGATGCGGGTGTCCGAAATCATGTCGTGTGTGCTGAGGCGGGCGTCATACAGCCCCAGGCCCGTTACTTCGGCCCGTCCCTGCAGCAAAGGCCACAGCTTAACGTCAATTCGCAGGGCACGTGCACTGACGAGGGTATCGCCGGGGGCGGTTCCCCGGGCTGCCAGCATTTGCCCCATACTCAAACTGAGTGGAAACGCCAGCCGGACCTGACCGATACGAATCGTCATACCTGTAGCTTCCGACAACTTTTGGGTAGTTAGCCCAACGGCCCAGCGCTGAACGGGTGGTATATATAGCAGCACGGCCAGGCATAAAAACAAGGCTATGGGCGTGGCCACCGCCATACCTGCTATTTTGGCAATACGCTTGAACATATCTTGATTATTCCTCCTTAAATATAAATCTGTTGTTTTCCCTTTTTTTCTGGGCGGAACGGGTTTGCCGTAAGGCGGAAAAATGTTTTGCCGGTTTTTGCGTCTGTTCCACCGAAATGAATGAACTTTATTAATTGCAAAGTAACGAAAAAAAAGTGATTTTGTCCTTTGTCTGCCTCTTTTTTTGTACATTTACCTGCACAAGTCATGAAAAGCATACCCATATTCTTTTTTTTGAGCGGCCTGCGTATATATGACTGCCGAAATTACAGACATGAGGCCTTCTTTTCGTGGAGGGTAATTGAAAAACATGGACGTTGAAACATTATTGTCATAAAACTTGCGTTTCTTTGCATGTAAAAAACTCAGTGCAGAATGATTAAAATAGAAAAGAATCAGATTATAGCCCGTGATGTAAGCTGGATGTATTTCAACCATCGCATTTTGCGTGAGGCACAGCGTCCTGATGTTCCGCTTTTGGAGCGTATTTCGTTTCTGGGAATTTATTCCAACAATCTTGACGAGTTTTTCAGGGTTCGTGTGGCTTCACTCAGTCGTATTGCGCAAGCTGACCAGCAGAAGTTGTCTCCCGCCATACGGGAGGCCAAAAAGGCCATTAAGCAGATTAATACCCTTAATGCCGAGTATTCGCGTGAATTTGAGCAGACCACGCAAATGCTCACCCAGCAGCTTCGCGAGCAGGGAATATGGCTGATTGACGATGCGCAGGCCTCGCCTGAGCAACGTGAATATATCCGCCGGTTTTTCCGTGACAAACTTAACGGCACTACGCAGCCTGTGTGGCTGAACGGTCCCGGCCAACTTACTGACGAGGATGACGACGTGATTTTTCTGGCCGTTAAATTAAAATATGCACCGAGTTCATCACGCTACCCGCAGAAGAATTTTGCCATTGTCAAACTTCCTGTCAAGAAAGTCGGGCGTTTTCTCCGTTTGCCTGACCACGACGGGCATGCCTGCCTGATGTATCTGGACGATGCCGTACGCTTGTGTCTGCCATGGCTGTTTGCCGGCTTGTCCTATAATTATTTTGAAGCCTATGCATTCAAGTTTACCAAGGATGCCGAGATGGATATCGAAAACGACCTCGACGTGAGTCTGCTGCAAAAGGTGCAGCGGGGAGTGCGAAGCCGGAGGCGCGGTGAGCCGCTACGGGTGATTTACGATGCCGCCATGCCTCGCGATCTGCTGAAAAAGGTGATGGGCAAACTGCGCCTTGACCGGCTGGATACTACCGTGGCCGGCGGACGCTATCATAACCATAAGGACTTTATGCAGTTTCCCGACTGCGGCCGTACGGATCTGAAGTTTCCGCGTTGGGAGTCTGTCTTGCCTGCGGCCTTTGAAAGCCAGGATAGCTTGATTGACAAAATCATGAAGCGCGACCTCATGATTCACGTTCCTTACCAGTCGTTCGATGCCTATTTGCGTCTGCTGCGTGAGGCGGCTATCAGTCCGCGGGTGGAGTCAATCAAAACTACCCTTTACCGTCTGGCCAAGGATTCAAAGGTGGTGGAAACCCTGGTAACCGCTGCCAAAAACGGGAAAAAAGTTACCGTGGTTATTGAACTGCTGGCACGTTTTGACGAAGCCAGCAACATTTCTTGGAGCAAAAAGATGCGTGAAGCCGGCATCAATGTCGTGTTTGGCGTGGAGGGATTGAAGGTGCATTCAAAGATTACGTGGATTAAGACTACCGAGGGCAATCTGGCCTGCATCGGTACCGGAAATTTCCATGAAGGAAATGCCCGCGTATATACCGACTGCCTGCTCATGACGGCTCACAAAAAAATTGTAGACGACGTTAATCGGGTGTTCGATTTTATCCATTCGCCGTTCCGTCCCGTAAGATTCAAGGAACTGCTCGTGTCGCCCAACAACATGAAGCGTCAGATTCTGCAGCTTATTGATGAGGAAATCAAAAACAAACGGGCCGGAAAAGAAGCCTATATCCATGTAAAAATCAATCACATCACCGATCCTGATGTGGTGCGCCATCTTTATAAGGCTTCGGCCGAGGGCGTGGAGGTGGGTGCC
>QRFC01001840.1_pt1 | contig 16635 bp, 12 predicted proteins | sample 1861061 | NCBI WGS metagenome assembly QRFC01 (sample SAMN09711282, study PRJNA482702) | Human gut metagenome, whole genome shotgun sequencing project.
GGTTGGTGAAGCCAAAGGTATTGGCCTTTTTCCAGAACTCGGCGGGCTGATAGCCCAGGGCAGGAATAAAGGTATAGTCCTCCATGTCGGTGGTGCAGAGGGTTTTATCAAAGTCGTACAGCAGGGCAATGATGGGTTTTTCCATGGGGGGATCTCCTTTTGGTTGTGATAGGGGGTACGGCGCGCGCAGTACAGAGGGTATTACGGATTGCCGCGCCAGTGACGCCGGCCACCGGCTCGCAATGACATCGTTTGCAAAATATGCGGCATATGTCCGGGGGTGGGGCAGGACCCCACCTCTACGCAAAGTCGGGGGGTACTATAAAAATCCGGGGCAGCAGGACACGAAGACGGAATGAACTATGCAGAGGCTTGCGCTGCGAGCCTCTGCATGGCGTGGTTTCCCGTTTATTTATCAGGCTCGTAGTTGCGGCCGAACTTCAGCTCGTCTAAATCCAGCTTGAACTCGGAGCGAAAATCCGTGTCCGCCGGCAGCGGCTGGGCGGGCTTTTCCTCGTCGTAGGCCGCCAGAATATCCTTTTCGATCAACTGGGCGGTATCCTGGCTGGGGGCCGGCTCCTGGGCGGGTTTTTCCTCCGGGGCAGTCTCCTGGGGCGCCTCGCCCTCAGCAGGTTGCTCCGGGGCCGGGGCCGCCTCTGCCGCCGGCTCCTGGTCGGCAGGCTCCTGAGCAGGGGCCTGGGCCGCAGGCAACTCACTATGGGGCAGCTTTTCCAGATAATCCACCTGATCCAGGCACATGGCAAGGCTCTTAGCAATGTAATCCTTCATGGCCGTTTCGGCAGCGCTTAGCTTCTGCCGGGCCGCTTCCGTCTTGCGGGCCAGATCCCGGTTGAGCTCGTCGGCGGCGTTTCGTGCATCGGTCAGGAGCCTCTCGCTCTCCTGCCGGGCATCTGCCAGGGTCTTTTCGCCCTTTTCCTTGGCCTCCTCGGTCATAGAAGCTGCCATCTTCTGAGCGGCCAGCAGCATGGAGCGCATGGTGTCCTCAGTGGCGCGATATTCCTCCACCTTTTCCGCCAGGATCTTCAGCTTGGTTTTCAGCGCCGCGTTTTCCTTATACAGGGCGGTATAATCCTCCGTCAGACCGTCCAGAAACTCGTCCACGGCGGTCATGTTATAGCCGCTGGTCAGGCCGGTGGACTTGGGAAAGGTTTTTTCGGAAACTTCCTGGGGTGTGTACATGCTCTATCCCTCCGTATTCTCTCTCGGTCCGTCACATATACAGGCCGCTGTTTTCCAGTCCGTCGATCAGGTCCCCCATCAGGTCCACCGAATAGGGGGTGACGATATAGGTCTTGGCCGCCACGCGCTTGACGTTGCCGCTGGTGGCGTAGGCCACGCCGGACACGAAGTCCAGCAGACGCCGGGCGATATCCGGGTCGGTGTTCTCCATATTCATCACCACCGTGCGCTTTTCCATCAGATGGTCAGCGATGGTGTTGGCATCCTCGTCAAACTTCACCGGCTTCATCAGCACCACCTTCAGCTGCCCGGCGGAGTTGATGTTCACCACCTTGCTGCGGCGGTCGTCGCTGCGGCGCTCCTCGTCCCGGCGGGGACGCTCCGGGCGCTCCTCCTCCTGATACTCCTCCGGTTCATCCTCCTCGTCATAGGGGTGGATAAACTTTCTGAACTCATCCTTCAGGCTCATATGCGTCCCTCCTGTTCTTTATTTCGTATAGTCCCGCGCGCCGAAGATCGCCGTGCCCACCCGGATCATGTTGCTGCCGCACCGGATGGCGTCGGCGAAGTCGCCGCTCATGCCCATTGAGAGATATTCCATCTTATTATCGTATATTTTTGCATTGATGTCAACATATAACCAACGCATTTTCTCGAAATATGCCAAATTTCCGTGGGGCTCCGCCGCCACCGGGGGGATGGTCATCAGTCCCCGCACCTGCACATGGGGCAGGGCCCGGGCCATCTCCGCCGCAGCGTGGATCTGATCCGGGGAAAAGCCGCTTTTGGCGGCCTCGCCGCCGATGTTCACCTCCAGCAGGATATCCTGGCAGAGCTCCAGTCTTCCGGCGGCCTTTTCGATCTCCTGCAAAAGCTCCGCGCTGCCCACAGACTGGATCAGATCGGCCTTGCCCACCACCTGGCGGACCTTGTTGCGCTGCAAATGGCCGATAAAGTGCAGGGGGCGGCCGGCGTAGGCGTTTTCCGCCAGCTTGGCGGTCATCTCCTGGACCCGGTTTTCCCCCAGGGCGTCAATACCGGCGGCAATGGCCTCCTGGCAGGCGGCAGCGTCGTTCATTTTGCTGGCGCCCACCAGGATGATGTCGGCGCCGGTGCGGCCGGTCTCCCGGGCCGCCTGGTCCATCTGCTGCCGGACGGCGGCAATGTTCTCCGCAATAGACATAGTGAAAGCCTTCCTTTCCCGTATTAATCTCCTGTCAATATCTGTGAGCCGTCCAGGGTGACGCCGGTCATGATGACCTCGTCCCCGGGACGCAGGGTGTCCAGTCCGTCGGTGTTCTGGGGCACCGACACCAGCACATAGTCATCTCCCTGGTACACCATGTCCACCGGCTTGAACCGGGAGAAGCTGCCCTGGGCGCAGTAAACCCCCAGGGTCCCGTCCTCCTGCTGCCGCAGGCACACGGAGGGCAGACGCAGCCCGGTGTAGCTGTGGAGCACGATCTGGGCCGTCTGGTGCCGCAGCTGGGTGGTCTCCGCCAGATACTCCCGGCAGGCCAGCACCACCACGCACCGGCCGTCCTCCGCCGGGCCGACGGAGTAGACCGTGGCGGCGATGTCATCGGTGATGCCTTTGGTCAGCCGCAGGGACACGCTGCCGCAGCCGGCGATGCGCTGGGCCTCCTCCTGGGTGACGGCGGCGGCATAGTACCAGGTGTTGCCGTAGATGAGCTTTCCCACGTTGGCGTTATTCTCCCCGGCGGCCAGCTTGTCCAGGGCGCCGGGGGTCAGGTCCCCCAGCCCCGCCGGGGTCAGCACGGACTCGTATCCGTCGCACACGGCGGAGTAGGTCCCCGCCCGGGGGGCGGTGATGTTGGACGCGCCGGTGAGTCCCGCCTGCAAAGAGTCGATCTCGTCCTGCACGGCGGTGATCTCGGCCTTGATCTCCTGGCTGGAGGTATAGGCCCGGCTGCGCTTGACGATGGCGGCCTTCAGCTGGGACAGGTCGCCGGAGGCGGCGGTATAGTCCCCGCCGGTGAGGTTCTTCCGCAGGGCCATGATGTCGTCGGAGATGGAGCCGTCCAGCTTCAGGGCGGCGTCGGGGTTCAGGTAGGAGGACAGGGCATACTCCAGCTGCTCCAGCTGGAGCCGCTTGGCCTGGATCTGGGCCACGGCCTCCAGGGCCCCGGGGCTGTCATAGGTGGCGGCAATGACCTGGCCCTGGCCCACCTTCTCCCCCTCCTCCCGGGTGGGACTCAGGGTCCCGGCGTCGGTGCGGAAGGTCTCCTCCTCCCGCACCAACCAGCCGGAGGCCTCCACGGCGTCCTCCGTGGTGCTGGTATACACCCGGGTGGTGGCGTAGGGGTTCGTCAGATACCGCACCCCCTGGACCAGGAAATAGAACACCACCGCCGCCGCCAGGGCAATGGACAGAATTTTGAATACGCGGGTGGATTTCATGGCGTAACCTCCTTTGGTGGCCGGGTGATGGTGTTGGGGCGCTGCCGCGCGCCGGGGCATGTCTCAAAAATTCTCCGTGCCCAAGGCTTTGCCTGCGGCAAAGCGCTTGTGCGCCCTGTCGGGCGGCGGCGCTATTGCGCCTCCGACGGCAGGCATGGGTCATACAGGACCACCGGGTGCAACGGGACAATCGTAGATATAGCGTGCTTATAGATCACCTGCTGCCTGCCGTCGGTGTCCAGCACCACGGTGAAGCTGTCGAAGCCGGTGACGCTGCCCCGCATCTGGAAACCGTTCATCAGAAACACGGTCACAGGCAGGCTCTGCTTGCGGACTTTGGTCAAAAAGATGTCCTGAAGGTTGTTTTTCTGCATAACGAATGCTCCTTTTCTCTTTGTGCGGACGGCTGTCCGCCTGCCCTTATCCTAAGCCATGGGCTGTGAGAAAATCTGTCGCATTCTGGAGAGCCGCCGGGAAATCCGGCTCCTTGTCCCAGTAGATCCAGTGGATCGCCGGGTTCCGCCGCAGCCAGGTCAGCTGCCGCTTGGCATATTGGCGGGAGCGGAGCTTGACCTCCTCCACCGCCTGCTCCGCCGTGGCCGTGCCGTCGGCCACCGCCAGGAACTGCTTGTATCCGATGGCCTGCAGGGCCGTGGCGTCCCGGGGAAGGCCCCCGTCCAGAAGCGCCTGCACCTCCTGCAAAAGCCCCCGGCGGACCATCTCGTCCACCCGGCGGTCGATGCGCTCCCGCAGGTCCGCCCGGTCCCGGAAGTTCAGCCCGATATAGAGAGCCTGGTACCGGTCCGGCTTTTCCCGGCCCCGCTTGTCCCGCCGGGACATGGGCTCCCCGGTCTCCTCATATACCTCCAGGGCCCGGAGGATGCGCTTTTCGTCCCGCAGGTGCAGCCGCGCCGCCGTCTCCGGGTCCACGGCCTCCAGCCGCCGCAGCATCTCCCGGGGCCCCAGCTCCCGCAGCTCCTGCTGAAGCCGCAGGCGGGTCTGCCCCCCCTGGCAGCCGGGGGCGAAGTCGTCTCCCCGGATCAGGGCGTCCAGGTACAGGCCCGTGCCCCCGGCCAGCACCGGGAGCTTTCCCCGGCTGAGGATATCCTGAATGCAGGCGTCCGCCGCCTGGCAGAACCGGGCCGCAGACCACTGCTCCGCCGGGTCCGCCACGGCGATCATGTGATGGGGGACCCCCTCCATCTCCTCCGCCGTGGGGGCGGCGGTGCCGATGGTCATGCCCCGGTAGATCTGCATGGAGTCCACGGACACCACCTCGCCGTTCAGCCACCGGGCCAGGGCCACGGCCATTTTCGTTTTTCCGCTGGCGGTGGGTCCTACCACGCACAGAACAGTCATAGGCGGTTCCTTTCCCGGGCTGTCACGCCCGCTTGAACATCTTCTCCACCTGGTATTTGCTGAGCTTCACCGCCACCGGGCGGCCATGGGGGCAATACTGGATCTCCCCGGACTGGACCCGGTCCACCAGACGCCGCAGCTCGGCGGGGTCGGTGTGCATCCCGGCCTTGATGGCGGATTTGCAGGCCATGGTGGACAGCAGGCTGTCCCGGGCCGCGTCCGGGTCCGCCCGGTTCAGCCGCAGGTCCTCCGCCAGTTCCTCCAGGGCCCCGGCGGGGTCGTCGATATCGCCGGGTACCTCCCGCACCAGCACCGCGCCGCCGAAATCCTCGCACCGGAAGCCGTATCGCTCCAGCAGGGGCAGCTGCTCCAGCACCGCCGCGCAGTCCTCCGGCGGCAGCTCCACCGCCAACGGCTCCAGCAGGGTCTGGGTCATCACCGGCTCTGCGGCGGCCTTCAGCGCGTCGAACCGCACCCGCTCATGGGCGGCGTGCTTGTCGATGAGCCACACGTTCTCCCCCTCGTCCTCGCAGATGATATAGGTCCGCAGCACCTCCCCGGCGATGCGCCAGGGGGCCTCATGCGGCGGCTCCAGGGTCACCTGCTCCGGCAGGGATACCGTCTCCTGCACAGGCAGTTCCTCCCGCACAGGCGCCGGTTCCTGCGGCTCTGCCGCAGGGGCCGGGGACGGCGGGGTGATGTGATAGCTGACGCCGGGCCGGGCCGTGGGGGCCGTGAAGGCCTTCCCCGGCTCCGGGGCCACGTCCCGCACCGCCAGGGCCGGCTGTTCCGCCGGGCGCACCGGCCGGGCCGGGGCGGCGGGCCGGGCAGTATAGCTGCCCAGCGGCGGCTTCTCCGGCTGGGGCTTCTGCTGCTGCCGGAACTCCTGGGCGGTCATGGTCCGGTAAAAGGGCTTTTCCTCCTGCCGGGCGGGCTGTTCCGCCCGGTTCAGGGCGTCCATGACGGTATAGTACACCGCGTCAAAGGCGGTTTTGTCGGATACGAATTTCACCACGGTCTTGGCCGGATGCACGTTCACGTCCACCCGGTCCTCCGGCAGGGTCAGATGCAGCACGCAGCCGGGGAACTTCCCCTTCAGCAGCCGGTTGCGGTATGCCTCCTCCAGGGCGGCCGACAGCAGCTGGCTCTTGACGAACCGTCCGTTGACGAAGAACAGCTGGCGGCCCCGGGTGCCGTGGCCGTTCAGGGGCCGGGTCACATAGCCCGACACCTGCACGTCGCCGCCGCAGCCCCGGACCTCCTGCAGGCCCATGGCGAAGTCCCGGCCCATGGCCGCATAAATGGCGGACAGCAGCTGCCCGTCGCCGGGGGTGTGGAGCACCTCGGCCCCGTCCCGCAGCAGCTTGAAGGATACCTCCGGATGGCTCAGGGCCAGGTGCTGGACGATGCCCGCCACGGCGGCTCCCTCGGCGCTGTCCTTTTTCATGAATTTCATCCGGGCGGGGGTGTTGTAAAACAGGTCCCGCACGCAGATGGTGGTGCCCTCCGGGCACCCGATCTCCTCCACCTGGCCCGGCACGCCCCCCTCCAGATGCAGGGAAGCCCCGGTCTGGGCCCCGGTCTGGCGGGTCAGGATATCCACCCGGGACACGGCGGAGATGGCCGCCAGGGCCTCCCCCCGGAAGCCCAGGGTGCCGATGGCAGCCAGGTCCCCGGCGGTGCGCAGCTTGCTGGTGGCATGGCGCAGAAACGCCGTGGGCAGCTGCTGGGGCGCGATGCCGCAGCCGTTGTCCGTCATCCGCAGATAGGTGAGGCCCCCGTGCTGGACCTCTGCCACGATGGCGGTAGCCCCGGCGTCCAGGGCGTTTTCCAGCAGCTCCTTGGCCACGCTGGCGGGCCGCTCCACCACCTCGCCGGCGGCGATCAGGTCCGCCACGTGCCGGGGCAGGCATTGAATATCAGGCATAGCGTTGTCCTTTCGTGTTACGTCAGCTTCTTTTTCAGCTCGTACAGCAGCTGCAGGGCCTCCAGGGGCGTCAGGGAGTCCACCTGGGCCCGGCGCAGCCGGTCGATGACCTCCCCCTCGGCCACGGCGGCAAAGGACACCTGGTCCTCCCGGGGGGCGGGGGCCGCCGCCGGGCGGCCGGGCTCCTCCTCCAGCTGGCGGAGGATCTTCCTGGCCCGGGACACCACCGCCTCCGGCAGGCCCGCCAGCTTGGCTACCTCGATGCCGTAGCTGCGGTCCGCGCCGCCGGGGACGATCTTCCGCAGGAACACGATCTCCTCCCCCCGGGTGCGGACGGCGATGTTATAGTTCTTCACGCCGGGGAGGGTCCCCTCCATGGCGGTCAGCTCGTGATAGTGGGTGGCAAACAGGGTCTTGGCCCCCAGGCGCTTGGGGTCGGCGCAGTATTCCAGCACCGCCCGGGCGATGCTCATGCCGTCGAAGGTGGAGGTGCCCCGGCCGATCTCGTCCAGGATCAGCAGGCTGTCGGCGGTGGCAGTGCGCAGAATGTCGCTGACCTCCGTCATCTCCACCATAAAGGTGGACTGTCCCGCCGACAGGTCGTCGGAGGCCCCGATGCGGGTGAAGATCCGGTCCACGATGCCAAGTCTTGCGGCCTTGGCCGGGACAAAGGACCCGATCTGGGCCATCAGGACCATCAGCGCCACCTGGCGCATATAGGTGGACTTGCCCGCCATGTTGGGGCCGGTGATGATGGACACCCGGTCCTCGGTGCGGCCCATATAGGTGTCGTTGGGCACAAACAGGGCCTCCGGCCGCATGGCCTCCACCACCGGGTGGCGTCCCTGGTGGATCTCGATGACCCCGGACTCGTCCACCGCCGGGCAGCAGTAGTTGTTCTTCACTGCCACCGCCGCCAGGGAGCACAGGCAGTCCGCCTCCGCCACGGCGGCGGCGGTGGCCTGGATCCGGGCCACATGGCCGCTCAGCTCCTGCCGCAGCCGGGTGAACAGCTCATATTCCAGGGCCGACACCCGGTCCGAGGCGGACAGAATGTCGTGCTCCAGGTCCTTCAGCTCCTGGGTAATATAGCGCTCGCCGTTGACCAGGGTCTGCTTGCGGATATAGGTGTCCGGTACCTGGTCCTTGAAGGAGTTGGACACCTCGATGTAGTATCCGAATACCTTGTTGTATCCGATCTTCAGGGTGCGGATGCCGGTTTTCTCCTTTTCGGCGGCCTCCATAGAGGCGATGATGCCCTTGCCGCCATGCAGAATGCCCCGCAGGCGGTCCACCTCCGGGTCGAAGCCGTCCCGGATGAACTCCCCCTCCCGGACGGAGAAGGGGGGATCGTCGCACAGGGTGCGGCCGATGAGGTCCGTCAGGTCCTCCATGGGATCCAGCTGGGCCAGCTCCCCCAGGCGGCCCCGGTCAAAGGCCGACAGCAGCTCCTTCACATGGGGCAGCCGCGCCATGGCGTTTTTCAGGGCTACCACGTCCCGGCCCCCGGCGGTGCCGTATACAATGCGGCCCACCAGCCGCTCCATGTCGCCGATGCCGGACAGGGCCAGGGCCAGCTCCTCCCGCACCATGGTGTGGTCCACCAGCTGGCCCACGGCAGCGCTGCGGCGGGTGATGGCCGTTACGGACAGCAGGGGCCGCTCCAGCCAGCTGCGGAGCATCCGCCCGCCCATGGGGGTCTTGGTCTTGTCCAGCACCCAGAGGAGGCTGCCCTTTTTCTCCTTGCTGCGCAGGGTCTCCGTCAGCTCCAGGTTCCGCCGGGCCGTCAGGTCCAGCTCCATAAACTGCCCCTGCTGATAGTAGTCCAGGTCGTCCACATGGCGCAGGTCGGTTTTCTGCGTCTCGTGGAGATAGCCCAGCAGCGCCCCCAGCGACAGTGCCGCCGCGGGATTCCCCTTGGGCAGGCGTCCGGCGGCCTCGTCGCCGAACTGCTGTCGGACGGTCCTTTCCGCCTCCTGCAATTGAAAGCGCCCGGCGCTCAGCCGCTCCACATGGCAGTGGAGCTTATCCTGCATCAGACTCAGCAGCGGCCCGCAGTCGTAGGCCGCCTGGTTCACCACCGCCTCCGCCGGGGAAAACCGCCCCAACTCGTTGAGCAGGTGCTCCGCCCGGTCCGGACCCTGAAAGGCGGTAACGTGGGTCTTGCCGGTGGAAATGTCGCACACGCTGAAGCCCGCGCAGGTGTCGTCCAGATACAGCCCCGCGCAGAAGTTGGAGCGTCCCTCCTCCAGGCAGGCCGCGTCAATGACCGTGCCGGGGGTCACCACCCGGATGATGTCCCGGTCCACCAGCCCCTTGGCCGTGGCGGGGTCCTGGGTCTGCTCGCAGATGGCCACCTTGTAGCCCTTGGCAATAAGCCGGGCAATGTAGGCGTCGGATGCGTGATAGGGAATGCCGCACATGGGCACCTTTTCCTCAAAGGGCTTGTTCTTGTCCTTGTCCCTGGTGGTCAGGGTCAGGTCCAGCTCCTTGGACGCCTTCCGGGCGTCGTCGCCGAACATCTCGTAAAAATCTCCCAGCCGGAAAAACAGGATGGCGTCCTGATTCTGTTCCTTGATCTGCAGATACTGCTTCATCATGGGGGTCAGCTCTGCCATGGTTTCACCCGCGCTTTCTGCCGCATAGGCGGCTGATCTGTCGAATGGTGGTGGAAAACATTGTTGAAAAGTGCAAAACTTATTGTTCTATGGGGCATATGCCCGCTTCGCGGCGTTGGCCGTGGTATCTTATGCATCAAAAGAACAACGTTCTTTTGATGCAGGAAGCATCTCCCCGAACAGGGCCCAGGTGTTGCTGTCGGTGATCTTCACGTCCCGATACTGGCCTAGGGCGGACTTGTCCCCCACCAGGTGCACCAGCCGTCCCCCCGCCGTCCGGGCGGACAGGGGCCACCGGGTGTCGTCGGTTTCGCCGTCCACCAGCACCCGCAGGGTCCGGCCCACATACCCGGCGTGGAGCCGGGCAGAAATCTCGTTCTGGGTGCTGCACAGGGTGTCGAACCACTTCTGCTTCTCCGCCCGGGGCACCGGATCGTCCATTTTGGCCGCCGGCGTACCGGGCCGGGGGGAGAAGATGAAGGTGAACAGGGCGTCGAATTCCACCTGCCGCACCAGGTCCACCGTCTCCATGGCCTCGGCCTCCGTCTCGCCGGGGAAGCCGATGATCACGTCCGACGTCAGCACCAGGTCCGGCATGACCTTCCGGGCATAGCCGATCAGGTCCAGGTATTTCGCCCGGTCATAGGGGCGGTTCATGGCCCGCAGCACCCGGTCGCTGCCGGACTGCACCGGCAGGTGCAGCTGGTGGGCCACGTGGCGGCTCTGGGCCATGGTGTCAAACAGCTTATAGCTGGCGTCCTTGGGCTGGGAGGACATGAACCGGATGAGATAGTCCCCCTGGATCTTGTCCAGCTCCCGCAGCAGGTCCGCAAAGTCCCAGGGCTCCGGCAGGTCCTTTCCGTAGGAGTTCACGTTCTGGCCCAGCAGGGTGATCTCCTTGAAGCCCTCCGCCGCCAGCTGGCGGACCTCCTCCACGATCTTCTCCGGGGCGCGGCTGCGCTCCCGGCCCCGGACATAGGGGACGATGCAGTACGAGCAGAAGTTGTTGCACCCATACATGATGGAGACCCACGCCCGGACCCGGCCCTCCCGGACCACGGGCATCCCCTCGGCAATGGAGCCGTGCTCGTTCTCCACGGAGAACACCCGGCCCCGGCGGGTATACACCCGGTACAGCAGCTCCGGGAACTTCCACAGGGCCTGGGGCCCGAACACCAGGTCCACATGGCGATAGCTCTCCCGGACCTTCCGGGCCACCTCCGGCCGTTGGGCCATGCAGCCGCACAGGCAGATGATCTGCTCCGGGTTCGCCTTTTTCGTGTGGGTCAGGGCGCCCAGGGTGCCGTATACCCGCTTTTCCGCATGGTCCCGGATGGCGCAGGTGTTCATCACCACAATGTCCGCCCGGGCGGCATCGTCGGTGAACTCGCACCCCATGTCCCGCAGCATCCCCAGGATATGCTGGCTGTCGGCCACGTTCTGCTGGCACCCGAAGGTGTCCACCAGAGCCAGAGGCGTCCGGCCCCGGGCCTGGTGCATGGCGTGGATTTTTTCGGTAAATTCCCGCTGGCGGGCCATCTGCCCGTCGTCGAGAAGCACTTGCTTTCTGTCCAATGGAAACCTCCCAGCCGCCCCGTGTCGTGAAAAAGGCGGCACTTCCCTAATTTAATAATTCATCATACCACATTTTCCGGCCTGATACAAGAAAGCCCGCCGGGAAAAATGGCGAAAAATTTGTGTCCCGGGCGCTTTATCTTGTCCATGGAATATGGTATACTGAAGAAAAATCGTCGAAAACGAGGATATCGCGCCATGAAAGACAACGAAAACAGGCGGCCCATGCCCCAGGCGGAGGCCGACGGCCTCATTGAGGGCCGCAACGCCGTGATCGAGGCCCTGCGGGCCGGAACGGCCATTGACAAGATCTATCTGGCCAAGGGCGAGACGGACAAGACCCTGGGCCATATCGCCTCCCGGGCCCGGGAGGCCGGTGTGGTGGTGGTGGAGGCGGACCGGCGGAAGCTGGACGCCATGAGCCGCACCCACTCCCACCAGGGGGTCATCGCCCTGGCCGCCGTCCGGGAATACGTCAGCGTCCAGAGCATCCTGGATGCCGCCGCCGCCAAGGGGGAGCCGCCTCTGCTGGTGGTGTGCGACGAGATATCCGACCCCCACAACCTGGGGGCCATCCTCCGCACCGCCGAGTGCGCCGGGGCCCACGGGCTCATCATCCCCAAGCGCCGCTCCGCCGGGCTCACCGCCATTGTGGGGAAAACCTCCGCCGGGGCCGTCAGCTATCTGCCGGTGGCCCGGGTGGCCAACCTGACCTCCGTCCTGAAGGACCTGAAAAAACAGGGGGTCTGGATCTTCGGCACCGCCGCCGGAGCCTCCACCAACCTGTACAGCGCCGATCTCAAGGGCCCGGCGGCCATTGTCATCGGCTCCGAGGGAGATGGCATGAGCCGCCTGGTGGCGGAAAACTGCGATTTCCTGGTCAGCATCCCCATGAAGGGGCATATTTCCTCCCTGAACGCGTCGGCGGCCGCCGCCATCCTGCTGTATGAGGCCGTGCGCCAGCGCCGGGGATAACAACGAGGGATCACCATGCGTAACGAAGACATGCGGCCCACGCCGCCGGAGATGGACTTCACCATAGACGACATTCTGGACGAATTCGGCTCGGGTGGGTCTCGAAGGGACCCGGAGCCGGAGCCTGCCCCGGAACCGGAGCCCATCCCCGAACCCGAACCGGTCCCCGAGCCGGAGCCGGCCCCCGAACCGGAACAAGAGCCGGAACAAGAACCACAACCAGAACCCGAACCGGAACCGGAGCCTGTTCCGGAGCCGGAGTATCGTCCGGACGACGAACCGCCCCGGGAGAACCCCCTGGACCGGCTGCGCCGCCGCTTCCGGCAGCGGCAGGAGGACCCGGACGAGCCCCGGGCCGTTCCGGAGGAGGACGACGAGGACGGCGTCCTGCCGGAGCGGGTGCCTTTGAGGGAGCGCCTGTCCGCCGCCGCCCAGTGGGTCCGGGACCGCATCCCCGCCCGGGACCTGGAAAACCCGGACGACGCCCCGGAGGAGCCGCCGGAGCCGGAGCCCACCATGGACGACGCCGCCCGGGAGCAGAAGTGGCAGTGCGCCCGGCTGCACCGGCAGCGTCTGCTGCTGACGGCGCCCACCCTGCTGGCCATAGCCGTGGCCGTCATCGACGGGCTGGATCTGCTGTCCCAGGGGTGGTATGACCACGTCTGGCTGCGCTGCGGCATACCGGCGGGGCTGCTGGCCCTGTGCCTGCTGCTGAGCACCCGGCTGTGGCACGAGGCAGGGGAGAGCCTGGGCCATGGGCGCGTCACCGCCCCGGCGGCGGCGCTGGTGTGCGGCCTGGCAGCCCTGGCGGACAGCGCCCAGTGCCTGTTTCTGGGGCAATGCCCGAACCTGCCCTTTGCCGCCCCGGCGGCGGCGTTGCTGTATCTGTGCGCCTGCGGCCAATATCGCGCCGCCCGGGCCCGGTATGACAGCTTCCGCCTGGCCCAGCTGGGTGGCACGCCGCCGTATGTGGCCTCCGTCACCGCCGCCGGAGCCTGCAAGCAGCAGGGGCGTCTGGAGGGCTTTTACCGCCTGTGGCAGTCCCCGGACCCCGCCGCCCGGTGGCAGCCCATTCTGACGCCGCTGTACCTGGCCCTGGCCACGGTGCTGGCCCTGGTGGCAGCCCTCAGCGGGCACCAGATGAACCGCTTCCTCTGGCTGTGGTCGGCGCTGCTGTCGGCCACGGTACCCCTGTCCCTGCCCCTGTCCGGGACGCTGCCCCTGTCCCTGCTGTGCCGCCGCCTGCACAAAAGCGGCTGCGCCGTGGCAGGCTGGAGGGGGGCCCGGGCCATTACCGCCGCCCGCCGGGTGGTGGTCACGGACGAGGACCTGTTCCCGGCCGGGGTCCTGTCCCTGCGCGGCAAGGAGAAGAACGAGCCCTCCGCCGCCCTGGGTACGGTGGAGCTTAACGGCCTGAAGGTATACGATCAGGAGATCGGCGAGGCCCTGGCCTATGCCGAGGCCCTGTGCCGGGCCGCCGGAAGCCAGCTGACGCCCCTGCTGCTGCAGCTGATGGACGGCCAGGTCAGCTTCCGCTACGACGCCCATGACCTGCACTATTACGAGGATGGCGGCATCGACTGCACCGTCCGGGGGGCCACGGTGGCCATGGGCAGCGCCTATTTCATGAAAAAGCGCCGCATCGCCCTGCCCCGGGACCTGAAAATGGAAACCGGCGTCTTTATGACGGTGGACGGCCGCCTGGCGGCCATCTTCGCGGTGAAGTACCTGCCCTCCCGGAACGTGGAGTGGGCCCTGCGGGCCCTGCGCCGGAACCGGGTGACCCCGGTGCTGGCCACCCGGGGCGTCAACATCACCCCCAATCTGCTGAAGCGGAAATTCCGCCTGAACGCCCGGCCCATTTACCCGGGGGTGGCCACCCGGCTGGCCCTGGCGGACCTGACCGCCCAGCCCGGGGAGACCCCCAACGCCCTGATTTATCGGGACGGCCTGCTGCCTATGGCGGAAACCGTCATCGGCAGCCAGCGGATGTGTCAGGCGGTGCGCTGGTCCACCGTCCTCAGCTGGATCGGCGGCCTGTGCGGCCTGGTGCTGTCGTACTATCTGACCACCGCCGGCGATTTCGCCGCCCTGTCGCCGCTGTACATGCTGGCCTTTCTGGTTCTGCTGCTGCTCCCCACCCTGCTGCTGTCGGGGCTGGTGAAGTATTACTAATACTTGTCCAAAATGCGCGAAACCTGCGGGCGGCAAACTCTGCGAGACCTTTTTAATAAGCAAAAAACTTCCCCTGCCTATGGCAGGGGAAGTTTTTGCGTTGTCTGGCAGGGGACCGGATCCCCTTGCTTTTGCGGGGTTACTGGAGCAGCAGCAGGCTGAACACCAGGGTGAACAGTGCCACCGTTTCGATAATACCGATGACAATGAAGTAGTTTGCCGTGCCCTTTCCGGTTTCGCCCAGAGCGTCGGCGGAGGCGGCGGCCACCTTGCCCTGGAAGAAGGCGGACAGGCCGATGGCCAGGCCCGCGAAGATGCCGGTGAACATGGCCAGAGCCGCGTCACAGCCGCCCTCCACGGCGCTGCGGATGAAGTTCATCAGCAGGAAGCCATAGATGGTCTGGGTCAGAGGTGCGCCGGAGAAGGCCACCATGATGAAGGGAGCGGGCTTGCCGTTGGCGTAGCACTTTTTCCACGCGCCCACGGAGGCCTGAGCAGCAAAACCGGAACCGAACGCAGAGCCCATGGCGGACAGGCCCAGAGCGCACGCCATACCAATAAATTCGATATTCATAGTTGATCTCCTATCCGTTTATTTTTTGATTTTATCGTGCTTTTTAAAGGGATCGTAAGCAATACCGGCCCACTCCATACCCAGCTGACCGGAAAACTCCAGCAGGTTCAGGCGGACGCCGTGGACCACCACAGACAGCAGGCCCATGACGATGTTCAGCCCGTGACCGATCAGCAGGATCAGGACGGCGGCGATGACCAAGGGGCCCTTGAAGCCCAGGGCCATGTTGTTGAAGCTCTGGGCGATGGCCAGGGAGGCCATGCCCACGGCAAACAGGCGAATGTAGCTCATGATGTTGCCGAAGGCGCTGATGGTGTTCAGGAACACCGTAAACGCGTCGCCCAGGCCCGCCTTCAGGCCCTGGCCGAAGCTCTTGTCCGGGGACATACCGCCGAACAGCACCACCAGCAGGAAGCCCGCGATGACCACGCACGCAACAGGCATCAGGTTCACCTGCTGGCCGATGACCAGGTACAGCACCACGAAATACAGCGCGTCGATGGCGGCCAGCCAGCCCAGGTCCGCCAGCCAGCTCAGGTCCTTCTCCCGGAGCTTGCGCCGGATGTTCATGACGCAGGCCAGCGACAGCTGCACCGTGCCCAGGATGAAGCAGAACTTCATGATGGTGTTCTGCTGGGTGGTGGATTCCACACCGAAGTGGGCGGGATAGTTGGCGAAGGTGGGGATCACCAGGCTCCGGAGCAAGGGCACGTCCATGGCCTGCTCCAGGCCGAACCAGGTGCCTGTCAGCGCGCCCCACACAATGGTGGCAATGGACAGCAGCCACAGCAGCTGCACCGCGGTGGACGCCTTCTTGCTTTTCAGGGTCATGACCAGCGCCGCCAGCAGGAACAGGCAGCCGTATCCGGCGTCGCCGATGATCATGGCAAAGAACAGGGTGAAGAAGCCCAGAAACCAGAAGGAAATGTCATACTCCCGGTAGCCGGGAACCACGCCCAGAATGTCGAACACCGGGATCATCAGCCGGGTGACCTTGTTGTACTTGACCTTGGTGGGGACCTTGTCGTCATCGGCGGCGGGGTCCTCCATAGCCCAGGCCCAGTGGGCCTGGGCGGCGGCCTTCTTGAAGCCCTCCGCCTCCGCCTCCGGGATATAGCCGGTGAGCCACACCAGGCCATCCTGGCTCTGGGACGTGTTGCTGACGGAGGAGTACTCGGCGGCGTTCTGGGTCTTGAGCATCTGGTCGTGGATGCTGGGCAGGTGCTTGGCGGCCTCGGTCAGGAAGGCCTGGCAGCTGCGAAGCCCCTGGTCGCAGTCGTCCCGCTCACGCCGCAGCTGACCCGCACCCTTATCGGGGATAGGGAACTCGGTGACGGGGTAGGTCCCCGGCAGGGGACCGATGGAGGCCAGGGTGGGCATTTTCCCCACCGGGGCCAGGCGGATGATCTTCACGTCCGCAGGGTAATTCAGGCGGTTGGTGCCCGCCAGATCGGCGCCCGCATAGGAGCACCAGTTGCAGCAGAAGGCAACGATCTTGGGCCGGAACGTCTTTACATCTTGCATATTGCGTCCACCTCCGCCATAATCTGCCGGTTCGAGAAGCCCTTCAGGTCCATTGCGCCGGAGGGGCAGGCCACCGTACACGCGCCGCAGCCCTGGCACACGGCCTCGTTGACCACCGCCACGCGGCGCACCGCCGTGGTGCGGTTGGGCATCCTGAATTCCTTATCCTGATAGGAGATCGCGCCGTAGGGGCAGACCTTCTCGCAGGAGGAGCAGCCGTTGCACATCATTTCATCCGAATGCGCCACGCAGGGATTGCAGGTCAGCTTGTCCTTGGCCAGCAGACC
>QRFC01001842.1_pt1 | contig 16633 bp, 19 predicted proteins | sample 1861061 | NCBI WGS metagenome assembly QRFC01 (sample SAMN09711282, study PRJNA482702) | Human gut metagenome, whole genome shotgun sequencing project.
AGGCCCCGATGCTGACGCCCCACAGCAGATAGCCGATGACGATCAGGGCCTTCCGCCGCCCCAGCCGGTCGCTGAGGGCCCCCATCACCAGGGTGGTGACGGTGGCGGTGACGGCGCTCCAGGCCACCATGGCGGCGATCATGGACGTGTCCCCGGAGATGGTGTTGTACAGGAACACGTTGAAATACATATTCTCAATGACCCAGGCGATCTGTCCGAACAGGCCGAAGGCCAGCAGGGCCGCCCAGGTGCGGCCGCCCAGTCTGGTTTTCATGTTACCGCTCCTCCTCGTGAAGATTCCAGCCGTACAGGGGGTAGCGTTGGAGGCTGCCGAACAGCTTCTGCTTGATATCCGGATACCGGCCCTCCAGCCCGGCGATGAGTTCCTTTACCTCCTGGCGGCGGCTGTGTCCGTTGGCGGGACAGGGGTTCTCCACCACCGGCAGCTCCAGCCGCCGGGCCACCCGGCGGATCTCCTCCTCCCGGCAGTACAGCAGGGGGCGGATCTGGGTGATGCCGGTGCGGTCCAGGTAAGTCACCGGCTGGAAGCAGCCGATGCGCCCCTCGAACAGCAGGTTCATCAGCAGAGTCTCGATGGCGTCGTCATAGTGGTGGCCCAGGGCGATCTTCCGGATGCCCAGGTCCGTAAGGGCCGTGTTCAGGCTGCCCCGCCGCAGCTTGGCGCACAGGGAGCAGGGGTTTTTCTCCTTCCGCTGGTTGAACACGATGTCGTATACCGGCACCTGGATGCGGGTATAGGGCACCTCCAGCTGCCGGCACAGGTCCGCCACGGCGTCGAAGCTCATGCCGGGGGCGCCGGTCTCTAAAGTGATGGCGCGGACGGTGAAGGGGATGGGATAAAAGGCCCGCAGCCGGGCCAGAGCGGTCAGCGTCACCAGGCTGTCCTTGCCGCCGGACACGCCCACGGCCACCACGTCTCCGGCGTCGATCATGTGATAATCCTCCACGCAGCGGCGCACCTGTCCCAAAATCTTCTGCATATACAAAGCCCTCCAAGGAAAAATGAAATTGCCATTTGAGAAAATGGGAGATATCGGGAGAAAACGAGAGGAAATACCAGATGTTGCTATCGTAAATTAAAATGGTGTTGACAATTTTCCCGGGATATGCTATAAATATCCTTGCGCGTTCGGCGCATTTCTCCCTCCCAATCATAGCAAGGGAGCCCGGAAAAGTAAAGCAATACATTCTATAAATTGGAGGAAAACACCATGTCCACTTATATGGCAAACAAGGCCACCATTGAGCGCAAGTGGTACGTCGTTGATGCCGCCGGCAAGCCCCTGGGCAAGACCGCCGTCATCGTGGCCGACCTGCTGCGCGGCAAGGGTAAAGTCACCTACACCCCCCACGCCGACTGCGGCGACAACGTCATCGTCATCAACGCCGGCAAGGCCACCCTGTCCGGCAACAAGATGGAGCAGAAGTACTACCGCACCCACTCCGGCTGGATCGGCGGTCTGAAGGAGACCAAGTATCGCCTGCTGATGCAGGAGAAGCCCGAGCTGGCCATGCGCGTGGCCGTCCGCGGTATGATGCCCCGCAACACCGTTACCAAGGATTCCCTGAAGCGCCTGCACATCTATGCCGGTGAGCAGCACATCCACGAGGCCCAGAAGCCCGAGCTGGTCAAGTAAGGAGGAAAAGAAACATGTATCAGTCCAAGAATCCCTATCTGTACGGCACCGGCCGCAGAAAGTCCTCCGTGGCCCGGGTGCACCTGTTCCCCAACGGCACCGGCTCCATCACCATCAACGGCCGCGACATCGACGATTACTTCGGCCTGGAGACCCTGAAGATGGTGGTCCGCCAGCCCCTGAACGCCACCGATACCCTGGGTAAGGTGGACATCGTTGCCACCGTGGAAGGCGGCGGCGTTTCCGGCCAGGCCGGCGCCCTGCGTCACGGCATCAGCCGCGCCCTGCTGCTGGTGAACCCCGAGTTCCGTCCCGTCCTGAAGAAGGCCGGTTTCCTGACCCGCGATCCTCGTATGAAGGAGCGTAAGAAGTACGGCCTCAAAGCCGCCCGTCGCGCACCTCAGTTCAGCAAGCGCTGATTTCTGCCGATTTTACAACTTCAAAGCAATCAAAATCTCGGAAAACTCTCGTTTTCCGGGATTTTCCTATATCTGCAGCATTTGTTCTGTTTTCGGAAAATCTGATGGAATTTGACAAGGTTTGACGTGTTTTTTACATGTTAACGATGGGCTAAATGCCGTTTTTGACCCCGAAACTGTTAACGGATGGGTTAATTTTCGGGCTGCTCATGTGGCCACTCGGAGCAGATCGCCTCTGCATAGAAAATGAATACTGCGCCCCGCCTTTTCGGAAATAATGGCTTTGGCACGGTTTGAAACGGTTTGACCAAGCCGAATGAACTTTATCTTTTTTCGCAGGGCAAATGCCGCCGCAGAATTGATAAACGGAACGCAATCTGTTATGCTGTCCGTGTAAGGAGGGATGACACATGAAACGAAAAACCTGTACCTTGTATCTCAGCTGCGAGGAATACGGTGTGATCCTCGACGCACTTATTCGCTTCAAAAACAAGCTCACCCGACAGGGGCGGTACACCGACATCGTAGATGAAGTTATCCTTGCCCTGCTGGATGCCAAGACGAAGCGAGTCTACATCTGAATATCGTGTACATAAGGAAAGCCGTGTAGCTGTCAAAAGCCACACGGCTTTTTCTATACCCGGCATTACATAGCTGTCCGCCATCGCCGCAGACAGCTAAATTTACAGACAGGAGGAATCCCAAAGTGGCGAATTGTAAAGTGATCGCCGTCGCCAATCAAAAGGGTGGCGTCGGCAAAAGCACCAGTGTCTACTGCATCGGTGCAGGGCTTGCCATGGATGGCAAAAGAGTTTTGCTTGTGGATGTTGACCCGCAGGGTGATCTCACCAAGATGCTCGGTCAGCGCAAGCCCCATGAGCTGACTCATACCCTGGCGGAGCAGATGAACGCTGTTGTGCAGCACAGCGCCGAGCCGGAGCACCCGGAAATTTTGCACCACCATGAGGGCTTTGATTTTGTCCCTGCCAACCGTAGATTGTCGGCGGTAGAGGTGGGGCTGGTCAATGTTATGAGTCGGGAAACCGTGCTCAAGCGCTATCTGGAGGGCATCAAGGGAAGTTACGACTATGTGCTGCTGGACTGCCGCCCGTCGCTGGGTATGCTGGTCATCAATGCCCTGTCGGCTTCGGACTATGTGCTCATCCCCGTGCAGGCGGACTATCTGGCCGCCGAGGATATGACGGAGCTTGTGGGCACGGTGCAGAGCATCCGTCAGCAGACCAACCCTAAGCTGAAAATCGGCGGTGTATTCCTGACGATGGCCAATGACACCAACTTCCGCAGAGATATTGTGGCCGGGGTCAAGGAGAATTTCGGCAAATATCTACCCGTGTTGGAAGCCGTCATTCCGTCTACCGTGCGCCTGGCGGAGATCAGCACAGCGGACAAGAGCATTTTCCGGCATGAGCCGAACGGGCGTGCCGCCAGAGCCTACGGCACACTGGTGAAGGAGGTGGAAGGCATTGGCGAAAAGCAACGCATCCGGCCTGCTGACATCGCTCGATAGCCTGTTCACCACGCAGGAGCAGCGGGACGCAGCCAAGCGGGATGTGGTGCTGGACCTTCCGTTGGACCAGATCGGTGACTTCCCGAACCACCCCTTCAAGGTGCGGCAGGATGAAGCCATGATGGAGATGATGGAGAGCGTGCAGCTGCACGGCGTTCTGGTGCCGGGGCTTGTGCGGCAGTTGGCGGACGGTAGCTATCAGATGGTATCGGGACACCGGCGCAAGCTGGCCAGCAGGCTGGCAGGTCTGGATACCCTTCCCTGCATCGTGCGGGACCTGACGGATGACGAAGCGATCATCGTCATGGTAGACAGCAACCTCCAGCGGGAAAAGGTCCTGCCGTCAGAAAAGGCGTTTGCGTATAGAATGAAGCTGGAAGCCATGCGGAGACAGGGAAAACGGACGGATTTAACTTCGTCTCCAATGGAGACAAAGTTACGAACGAGTGCAGTGATTGCACAAAGTGGTGGTGATAGCCGAGCACAGGTTGACCGTTTTATCCGCCTCACCAACCTTATCCCGGAAATTCTGGACATGGTGGATGAGGGACGGATCGCCTTCCGCCCCGCTGTGGAGCTGTCCTACCTTGCCGAACAGGAACAGCGCATTCTCTATGATGCGATGGGTCACGCAGACTGCACCCCGTCGCTGGCGCAGGCTATCAAGATGAAATCCTTCAGCCGGGAGGGAAAGCTGTCGGAGGCGGTGATCCTGTCCATCATGGAGGAGGAAAAGCCCAATCAGAAGGAACAATTTCGGATACCCAAAGAGCGTATCAGCAAGTATTTCAAGCCGGGGACGCCCGCACGGACTATGGAGGATACGATCATCAAGGCACTGGACTATTACAGAAAGCGGCAGCGGGAAATGGAACGCTGAATCTTCCGCCCAGGGGAAAGTCTGCCCATCGGACAGGCTGTGTGCCAGGGCCGGTTTTTCCGCTCCCCCCTCTCCACACCTCACCCCCTTCCTACCGGCTGTACCGGCTGAAAAAGAGATTATCTCACAAGTCCATATCGTACAGAAAGCAGCATCCTTTTCCGGATGGTGCTTTTTATTTTTACTCTTAGGAGGTCTAACAAATGAAAAAACTCTATCGCAGAAGCATTTCCGGGCTGTTGGCCCTGCTGATCTGCTTCACCGCCATCCTCGGCAGCGGCGTGACGGCCTTTGCCGCAGCACCTACCGGAGAAACTGCGGATTCGTACTCGGTGGCATTCCCCAGAGACGGCGACGCCAATCTGGATTACAGCGGCACTTGGGGCCACGACGAGCTGCACTACATGAACGGCTGGACATCCGGCGAGGCAACATGGATGACCACGCTGCACACCATCGGCTCCTTCGACGGCCCGGCCTGCTACTGCATCGAGCCAGGCGTTCCCCGAAACCTGTACCGTTCCTACGAAAGCTATGGGGAGGACTATTGGGACACCTTCCCCGCCGAATATAACCGCACCATTGATGGCCGAGCCATGAAAACGCTCCTTGGCCGCATCATGCAGTACGGCTATCAGGGAAATCTCTCCCTCGACTGGCGCTCTCAGAACGAGGCCGACGCCGACAAGCTGGCCCACATGATGGCCACGCAGGTGCTGGTGTGGGAAACGGTGGTCGGGGAGCGAGATGCGGACTTCAATCACGTTGCCCCCGGCAGCGCCGATGCCGTGAAGTCCGTCTATCGCACCTCCCATCCGCTCTATGGCCGTTTCTCCGCCTACTATGACAGCATCGAAGCCAACGTGAAAAAGCACACTATCGTCCCCAGCTTTATGGACCGCAGCGAGGAGGATGCACAGACGGTTGAACTGAGTTGGGACGGCAGCCGCTACACGGCTACCCTGACGGACACCAACAGCGTTCTGAGCGAATATGCCTTCTCTTCGGCCCAGTCGGATATGACCTTTGCCGTCGATGGGAATGACCTGACCATCTCCGCCGAGACGGCTCCCGCAGATGGCGTGACCATTACCGCCGTCAGAAACAATACCCGTCAGGGCGTGGTGGTCTGGAGCGACGGTCACTATGGCCCCGACGGCACCATGCAGGATGTCGTCACCTTCCGGGATACCGTCAGCGACCCCATGTACGCCTACCTGCACCTGAAGGTCGGCTATGGCAGCGTCAAGATCATCAAAACCAGCGAGGACGGGAAGGTTGACGGCATAGCCTTTACCATCTCCGGTAACGGTGTGAACCAGACCGTGGCCACGAACAGCCGGGGCGAAATCCGGATCGACAGTCTCCGCCCCAGCGTCTATACCGTCACCGAGCAGAGCTACGACAAATACAAGCCGCAGGAGGTGCGCCAAGTGACTGTGATCTCCGGTCAGGTCGCCACCGTGACCTTCCATAATACGCTGAAACGGGGCAGTCTGGAGGTGGTCAAGACCGCTGAGGACGGCCTGAACGAGGGCGTAAAGTTCCATCTGACCGGCACGTCCCTTGCCGGGCTTCCGGTGGACGAATACGCCGTGACCGGCAGCAACGGAAAAGCGGTGTTCTCCGACGTGCTCATTGGCACGGACTACATCCTCTCCGAGGTGGATACGGGCATCATCTATGTCGTCCCGGAGGGCCAGACAACAGCGGTGGAGTGGAACACGGTCACACAGGTGGAGGTCCGCAATGTCCTGAAAAAGTGGAGCGCCACCGTCACCAAGCGGGATGCCGAAACGGGTCTGCCGCAGGGAGACGCAACACTTGCCGGTGCCGTCTATGGCGTTTACAGGGGTGAGGAACTGGTGGACACCTACATCACCGACGAAAGCGGCCAGTTCACCACCACGGATTATGTCTGCGGCAATGATTGGACCATCCGGGAACTCTCCCCCAGCGAAGGTTATCTGCTGAATGATACCGTGTACCCCGTCGGCGCAGAGCCGCAGCACTATACGGAAGAATATAATCCCATTGCGCTGGATGTGACCGAGCAGGTCATCCGGGGCGGCGTGACCCTCACGAAGGTGGACAAGGACTACCCGGAAAACAAGCTGGAGGGAGCCGTGTTCGAGGTCTACCGTGACAGCAACCGCAATCAGGAACTGGACGATGAGGACGAACTGCTGGGCACGATGGAGGAACTGGGCGGCGGCGAGTACGCCCTGACCGGCCTCTGCTACGGCGGCTATTTTGCAAAGGAAACCAAGGCCCCGGAGGGCTTTTATCTGGGCGAAAATGCCTACTATTTTGCCATTACCGAGGACGGCGAAACCGTGACCGTGGAAAATGAAGCCGGAAAGGGCTTTGTCAATGCGGCGCAGGTGGGGTCGCTCCGGATCGTCAAGACCTCCTCGGACGGGAAGCTGGAAGGATTTTCCTTCCGTGTTACCGGGGCCAACGGCTATGACCAGGTGTTCCAGACCGATGCGGAGGGCTTCATTCTCGTCGAGGGCCTGCGCATCGGGGACTACACCGTGTCTGAGGTGCGGGACGGCACTTCGGACGGGTATCTCCTCCCCGCTGACAAGACGGCCTCCGTTTTTGAGGGAGCCGTAACGGAGGTGGAGATGCACAATGAAAAGAAGCCCGCACTGGAGGTGCCGCAGACCGGAGACAACAGCCACATGGCACTGTGGCTGGGTCTGCTGGGCATTTCCGGCATCGGCGCTGCGGCTATACTGCTGATGCGCAAGCGTAAAAAATAAGCGCCAAGGGGCGGCCAGATCGGCCGCCCCTTTTTTCTATGGGAAAGAAAAGTTTTTCGGCGTGAACCAACAATAACAGGATGGTATTTGTGAATAAATGGCTATACTGTTTGTGTGCCATCTACTCAATTGTTTCGTATTCACTTGACAAGTTTCAGTTTTAACGGTACAATTAAGAAAAAGTGAAACAAAAGGCGGAAGCGAAGGAGTCTTTCTGATATGCTATCTTTCCTTAAATTAGTATTCGGCCCCGATATTACAGTGAAGGGATTCGACTACACGGATGACACGCCCTACTATATCAAGGACGGATATACCCCCCAATTGTTAAGTTGGGGAGACCATGCGTGTGTTCTTTTGAAGCCAAATGGCTCTTCTTGGCGATTGCCTACATTAAAAAAGCAGTTGAAGAAGTTTCAGGAACTTTGTTCTCTTCCCTGTGCACTGTGCTTAGACAACCTGTCTGCGTTACAACGACGGAGTATGCTGGAAGAACACATCCCGTTTGTGTCTCTTTCGCAGCAGGTGTACCTTCCGTTTTGGGGGTGCGCTTTTCATGAGCAATTCAAGGCGGACGCTGCCATTATGGCAAAAATGGCACCCGGTACACAGCTTGTATTTCTATATTTATACTATGCAGAGAATACTGGGTCCGTAAATCTGACACAGATTGCAAAGGCACTTTCGCTCTCAAAGGCGACCTGTACAAGGGCAATCAATGACCTCTCTGCTTCGGGTCTGATCTCGCAAACAGCAGAAGGCACGAATAAATGGATCACAACGGCATACACCAAATCAGAACTTTTGGAAAAAGCATACGGGCGACTGAAAACGCCTGTTGATCGAATTCTTTACGTAAAAGGAACCGCCCAAATCGAGCATCCAATTGCAAGTGGAATACGGGCGCTGGCACGGCAATCCATGATTGGGGTAAACGATCAGGATGGTGCTATTGCGATTTCCAAAAAGGAGGCGGCAAAAATCCCAGCAGAAGATATCTGCACAAAACAGTATTTTGAAGACTTTGGCGGTGCTGTTATTGAAGTGTGGTCCTATGACCCGATCATTTTGGAGAGAGACGGCTGTGTAGATGACATTTCATTGCTGCTCAGCATGGACAACGACCCAAACGAACGAGTTCAGACGTGCTTGGATGAAATTCGGCAAAAGCACGGACTACCAATCAAAGAGGAAGAATAAAGGAGAACGAAATGGTAAATGGCATAGATATATTCCGAGAGCACTTCAATCATTTTAAGGAGCAATATACTGTAATTGGAGGCTTTGCCTGTGATCTTCTGATGAACGATGCAGGACTTGATTTCAGGCAAACCGTTGACATCGACATGGTGCTGATCGTCGAGGCTTTAACGACAGACTTTGCAAAAGCCTTTTGGGCTTTTATTGAAGCTGGTGGCTATCAGGCCAGGCAACGCAGTAACGGTCAACCGGAGTTCTATCGTTTTGTGGACCCAACGAACCCTGCTTACCCCAAGATGATTGAATTATTTTCAAGGCCACAAAGCAATGTGGTCTTGCAGCCAGATACACACTTGATGCCGCTGCATATTGATGATGAAGTTTCCAGCTTGTCAGCGATTTTGCTCAATGATGATTATTACCACTTTCTTCTGGATGGACGAACAGTTACAGATGGTATCTCCATATTAGATGCTGAACATATTATTCCGCTGAAAATGAGAGCTTGGCTGGATTTGAAAAGCAAGAAAGCAGAAGGAATCCATGTAAACGCACGTGACATCAAGAAACACCGTCTGGATGTGTTTCGCCTGTTCCAACTTGTACGGGAAAATCAGAGAATACCTGTCCCGCAGTCTATAATGGAGGATATTACTCGGTTTATAGCACAAATGCGGCAGGAGGACATTCGTTTAACGGATATAGGTATTCGCCGCTCGAAAGACTCTATTCTGGATATTTATAGTCAAATGTACATTACAGAATAAAAGCGCCGCCCCCATGCTGAACATTCAGTGTGGGGGCAGTTTCATGGAGTGGAACAAATCGTCGCAGTGTCGGTCTTGTGTTTGCACTCCTGCATTTCCAAAGAACGAATCCCAAGGGGGCGGCCGGATTGGCCGCCCCTCTTTTACATACCGAATTGAAAGGAGACGGAATGGGTATGAGCAATCAAACGGAAGAAAAGGATCTGTTCCATGCGGTATCCCTGTCCGGCGGTAAGGACAGCACCGCTATGCTGCTGCTCATGGTTGAGCGAGGGCTGCCGATCCATGCGGTCCTGACGGCAGATACGGGCATGGAATTTCCGGAAATGTATGAGCATCTGCAAAAGCTGGACGACTATCTGTTTGCAGAGCGAGGGCTGCATCTGACGTGGCTGCGCCACCCAAAGGGCTTTGAGTGGCTGATGTTTGAGGAAAAGAAGCAGCGATCAGCCAGCATTGAAAACCGGCAGCGGCTGGGTGTTTCTCTATACGGAAACGGCTGGCCCGGTCCCCGTGTGCGCTGGTGTACGGGGCAGCTGAAAACGCATCTCATCCATAAGGAGATCAACCGGCTGAAAGGACAATACCGGGCCGTGAGTTATGTGGGTATCGCCGCAGATGAGCCGAAGCGCATCAAAAGCGAGCGCTATCCGCTGGTGGATTGGGGAATCACGGAGAAGGAAGCCCTGCAAATTTGCTATGACCGGGGCTATGACTTCGGTGGGCTGTATCAGATTTACCACCGCTGCTCCTGCTGGTGCTGCCCGTTGCAGGGCATTGGGGAGCTGCGAAAGCTCCGGCAGTATCACCCGGAGTTATGGGAGCGGCTGCGGGAAATGGACAAACGTGCGTTGGCACAGTTCGGTCCCGGCCCGCTGGGACAGTTCAAAAAGGATTGGACCGTTGAGCGGTTGGAGCAGCGATTTGCAGCGGAAACACAGCAGCTTTCTATTTCATCCTTACAGAAGGAGCGTGAACGATGATGTATCGAGAACCAAGTGATTCCCCTTGGGGCGTTGTTGTGCGGTGCGATACCCTTTGCACCGGTGTGTATAGCGTGTCCACGGCAGGCCACGGCGGCATTATGGTCCAAACCGACGCAGCTCGGCGGCTGCTGTCCCCGGAGGCCCAGGCCGTCGGCTTTCAGGCAGGCAGGTATCTGAATTTTGAAGAGGACTGCGATGCGCCGGTGGTCCTACGGGAACTGGTGGACAGCGGCATTATCGCACCCCGGACGGATAACTACTTCCGCCCCGGCGAGTATGAAGCCTGCATTGACAGGAGCCTGCAGCGCTGGAACCCGGCTTATTGGCGTGCACGGCAGAAACGGCTCTCTGTACAGGCGGCAAAAGCGACAAAGGAGCGTGAACGGTAATGGACTTTGAGATCGAGATCATGACCCAGGCAGAGCGCAGCTACTGTTATACCGGCAGCCAGCAACTCGACAAACAGACCGGCTGCATCGGTCATTTGCGGGGCGATATGGACAGAAGCGGGAAAGGTTTTTTCACCTCATGGGAGGATCATTGCGGGGAGCTGAAAACACAGGCGTTCAAGGATGAGTTTGATGATTTTATCAATGCCCTGCGTTTTGACGAGCGCTATGACGGCATTTTCAAAAACCGCAGCAGCCTTTCCCGATACTGCTATGAACACAAAGAAAGTGTGTTTGCCGAGGATTTTATTCCGCAGTACGGATTCCGGGTGGATACGCCGGAGTATGCCTATCTGCTGCGGCTGAATCCCATGCAGGGCGATTATAACCTGTATATCTACTGTTATCGCCGGGAAGCACTGGACCGGCATTTGAAAAACGCCGAGCGTGGCATCTGCTTTGTGAACCCGCAGGGAAAGACCCTGTTCCACATCCCGGACGGGGACAGCATCCGTGTAATTCGGCCGGATGGCACGCAGCGTGACCACGCCTGCCGGTATATCGACGACCACCGGGCCGAAATCGGCAGCGGGCATTTGTATGGCATGGCGCAGTTTGCCCAGCAGATGGAGCAGACGGGCAGCACCTTCGTGCCGCTTCGCTCGTCACTCCCGAAGCAGTGCTACTCACTCCTGCTGGATACCGGAAATGTGGTGATCCTGAAACGGGGCGAAACCGGCTATTACAAGACGGACATTCCCCACACCTCAAAGGAGGAAGCCCGTGCGCTGGTGGAGGAATATAACCGCAAACTGGGCGTGACCCGTGCCCAGGAGGAGGCCATGAAGGGCGGCTCCATGTTCGGCTTTGACAAGCCCATTGCCGACCCCGCCAACTACGATGCACAGGGACAGCCGCTAAAGCGCCGGGAGAAAGACCGAGGTGACACAAGATGACCGAGCAGAAACATATTATCTGGAGCAGCGATCCGGACTACGAGGATTGGAGGGGCGATCTGGAGGAACAGTACCCCGAGCTTTCCGAGCAGGAACGGATGGAATTGATGGTCGAGCAGAACAACGACTATCTCGATGACGAGCGGTGCAATCTGAACATTCAGCTCTCCCGCCCCATTCTGCTGATCGCAGACATCGGCCGATGGGATGGGCGGTATCCCGGTTATGCCGAGATCAAAAGCGGCAATATCCGCGATTGCCTGTATTCTGAGATGGACTATTCCACATGGTATGTAAACCGGCTGGGCGATCTGCGCTGCGATGCCGTACATCACGACGGCACGAACCATTATCTCTACCGTGCCTACAAGGAGAATGTGAGCGAAGCACAGATCGACCGGCTGAAAGAAAAGCTGTACAGCGGCACCGCCACCCGCGCCGATGTGACCCGTGTGACAAAGCGCCTGGGCGACGAGATCGGGCGGGTCTACGGCTGGCGGTTTCCGCCCGTCCGGGAAGCGGCGCGAGAAAGATAGGAGGAAAACGGTATGTCTGTTGATGCAAGAAAAGAACGCTTTGAGCTGGTGGAGGTGTTTGACCGTCCCATGCTCTTTACCTGCCTGCGGGTAGACCGAAACACGGTGCCCAAGGGGCTGTATCTCTATGAGGTACGCAATGACGACGATCAGTGCGGGATCCCCGTGGAGATCGGCCGCTGGATCATGGTTAACCACTGGGGAACGCTGCTGTCTGCGACACCCATCAAGCTGGAGCCGAACCGGTACAATAACAACGCCTACCGCCATATCGACCCGGAAAACGACTGGAACTACACCGGCGATCTGTGTTCGGCCAGGGAATATATGGATAAATACCTGCTGAAAAAGGACAGGGAAAAACCAAAGGAAAGATAGGAGGTGCTGCCCATGGCACGCAGATTTCAGGAGATCACGGAGGTTTACCGGCAGGAGATCGCCGCACTGGCCCGCGCAGACCGGTGGACGGCATTTCTGCGCTCTGCCTGCCGGAATTATAAGCTGCCCTTTGAGGAGCAGGTGCTGGTACACGCACAGCGCCCGGACGCAACGGCTGTGTTGGAGATAGAGCGCTGGAACCGTCAATTCGGCCGATGGGTCAATAAGGGTGCTACCGGCATTGCCGTATTTGATCGGGACTATCCGGGGCGCACGCGCCTCAAGTATTATTTTGATATATCCGACACCCACGAAAGCCGTTTGTCCCGCCCCGTGCCGCTCTGGCAGGTGCCTACCGAGCAGGAGCCGGATGTGATCGAAGCATTGGAAAACCGATTCGGTGCGCTGGACGATAAAGGCACATTGGAGGAAGCCATAGTATCCGCCATGGAAAACGCTGCGGCGGACAATATGACGGACTATCTTGATGATCTGCAGAATTGCCGGGACAACAGCCTTCTGGAAGAACTGGACGAGCTGAATTTGTCGGTTCTCTATCGCCGTCTGCTGGAGAACAGTACGGCGTATATGTTGATGTGCCGCTGCGGGCTGGAACCGGATGAATATTTTGATCCGGAGGATTTCTCCGAGGTGTTCAATTTCAATACCCCGGAAACGCTGAACGCCCTGCGATCTGGGCGTGGTCGTGGGCCAGGACGGCGCAAAGGGAGTCGACGGCAAGGATGGAGCCGACGGCGTTGGCATCAGCAATGTTGCTGTGTCCACCGATGGCGTTCTGGTAATCACCCTGAGCAACGACGATGTAAAGACCCTGGGAAATATCAAGGGCGAAAAAGGTGAAAAAGGCGACAAGGGCGATACCGGCAGAGGGATCGATCACATGGATATCGTCGATGGCGAGCTGTGGGTGTATTATACGGACGGAACGAGCCAAAATCTGGGCAGCACTGGAGGCAGCAGCGAGGGATCGGTGCTGATATTTGTCGAACTGCCCGATGGTACTTACGGCGTTAAAGCCGGCGAAAAGGCAAAAGATGTCGCTGTAATCGAAATTCCAGAAACATATAACGGGAAAGCAGTTACGCAGATTATTGCGAATGGTTTTGAAAAATTAACAACTTTGCAGCAGATTACATTCCCCAATTGTCTTGAAAAAGTTGGCAGTTATGCATTCTATGGATGTACTTCTTTGTCATCCATTACAATTCCTGAAAATACAACCTACATAGGTAAACGTGCATTTTATAGTGCGGGGCTCAAAACTGCAAAGCTTTCGGATGCAACTTCGTGGCACGCAGAGCCGTTAGCTACAATTACAAAAATTAGATCGGATGATGATATTACAGATGCTTTTTCTTCTGGACTTGACCTTGGATCCAACTCTGGTTATCATAATTCTTGGGGTAGCACTTATCGGGTTTGGTTTACATGCGATCTATCAGATCAAACTACAGCAGCTAATGCTTTGATTGGGACTTATAATGGCCAAGGCGGTTATGAACGAGAGGGGTTCAGTAAGAGTTATCGTTTCGATGCGAGTGTTAATTATTATGATGTAGATTGGGTTAAGCGGTAGGCAATGCAGAACAGATGAAATCTACACTCATATTCCGAGAAACGATTCAGTGGATGATTAGAACTTAGAAAGGAAGAACGATGGTGGAAAATAAAACTACCCTTCAGGTGAACAAGTACGCAGACCGCTTTCTGATGGCTGAAGTAAAAAATTTTGAGGGAGCCGCCCACAAAGCATACGCCGACATGGCCCGCAGAACCCTGCGCATAAAAGAGAATTCCAAGGAGCGGATAGCTCTCAAGAAAAGTGCAACGGAAATTCTGCGGCAGGCTGTGGAGAAGCTGAAAAATGATCCCTCCGACTTTCCAAAATGGCATGAGAAGTCCTGCAATGCCCTCATCGCCTGCTACGGCGGTCAGCTCAGCTATGGTCAGGCGCAGAAGTGGCTGAATATGCTGCTAAAATACCTGTATGTGTACGATGTGAAAGGCTATGAGTCTCTGTTCGCAGAGGAGCGGCCCCGCACCATGGATCTACCCGTTGACACAACAGTGATAAAGAAGTTGCGCAAATATGGTGTCAATCCCCCGGCAATCGGTTGGAGCAAATGGGATAAAGGTACCTACTGCGCCTATCAAGCCAGCGCACGCGATGCCCTGCGGAGCGCCGCCGACATAGAAAACCCCGATGAGCAGATTCCCTTTTACTGGGAGCTGATCCACTGGTCGGATGCGTCAGCAACTTGATGAAGGAGAACTCATTTCCCCCATAGACCGTCCCCAATAGCCCCGGGGCACTGCGACGCAGTGCCCCGGGCGTTGTTACATGGCATATTTTCTTGCTAACACTTACCCTTTATTCACCTTGCCTTGCGGTGGCGCAAGCTGTTTAGAGCGGACTACCAAATAGGTAGTCCGCTCCATTTACGCATATATCAGTTCGCTGTTTGTGATTTCTACCGCTCTGTAACGGATGCTATTCATCTTCCGCACCCACTCCATTGAATCGGTTGCTTTCAGCTGCTCGGTCACACCTTCGCGCTCTGCCATCTGCTTTACAAGACGCTCGAACATTTCCTCCGCCTGTCGGTCGATGTCAACAAGGTAGCTGTTCAGCTTGCCGCTGGTCAGCAGGTTGGCATAGCGTACACGGCGATGCTCCTTGAGATAGCGGCGATGCCGCTGTCCCCATATCCCGATATATGCCTGTTCTTCTTCCGGCAGTTTCAGACAAGGCAAGTAATAGTCGCCCTGCAATTCGTACCACAGTCCGTTGTTTTCATCAAATTTGTATTTTTCCATATTCATATCCTTCGTTCTGTAACCTTGAATTTCTTGGCTTTTTTCTATAACCATTGTATCGGGAAAATTTTTAGAAATCGAATGTGCGAATAAAAAGAAAACCATCGAGTAAAGTCTAATGACTTGTACTCGATGTTTTCTCTCGCCTTTGCCATTCCGATTACTTTACCAAAAACTTCGTTATCGGTCGGTGCCGGTTGCCAGGTGCTTTGTTTTTAATATTCAGCTGGATTATGCCCACTCAAGTCTTGGGCTTTGATTTAGGGTTATAAAATGCACTCTCGATACGCTTTTCGTCCAAATAATCCACGTATTTCGGGCTGTACATAGGTTCCTTACGAATTTTGTAGCCGTTTTGTAGCCAGCCATTTTATACGTACTAACCGTTCGCAACGACTTATTTTGAATACAACGAATCAGAAACAATGATATAGTTGATGAACTCTCTAAGAATCTGATAAGGGCTTTGATATTTCTTCACATCCGACAGGCTTTTCAGCGTAGCAAAAGATGCCATAATCGACGTTCTGTTTGTTTTTTGCAGCGTCATCTTTTTTACCTCATTTCAGTCGTTCACACAACGGCAGATCGTATCTTTTTAGTACATCATGGATTCTTCTTCAACCTACGATCACGCTTCTTCAATAGGCGTACCAGTCTCCAGCGATCAATACGCTTGGGCATCTTTTGATAAATCTCTCGATAATCTACTTTTTCCGGAATCCAACGTCCGTTTTGAGTAATGCTATGCCCATCAAGCAGATGAAGGAAGAAAGAGGCCTCGATAATCACGGAAATAGAATTGCTTACACCGGAACCAATGTGATTATGTTGGTACAAATTACGGGGTCCTTGAAAGAAGCCCATAAGCATATACCTGATGCCGTCCTGTTCATTGCGCTGGGATTCGTTTTTCAGATCATTGATTGCAATAAGGGGAGCCCTCTTTATTTCGCCGGTTTGCTTGTCTGTTTCAAAAGAAAGTGCTCTCGTCGCCAGATCGAATCCGTGCGAATCCAAGCCCGATTTCTTTTTGAGGTAATTTTCAACAGCCACAAAAGCTTCACGTGCTGCCGACTCAAACTCAGATTTATATATGAGTTGCACCGCATCCGATAACGCTGCGTGGATATTGTATACCTCAAAAAATCCTTTGAGCTTCTTTAGCGAATATGGCATTAAACTGCCGCAACAAGGACAGAATGTAAAATCATAAAAGTCAAACCCATATGTACCGTTGCTATATTCCCTAAGTTGCTTTTTTCTGGGTGGAAGAGAACACCCATTAGGACAAGCGTATTCTTCTCTACTCATTGCTTTCACCTCATTT
>QRFC01001844.1_pt1 | contig 16627 bp, 16 predicted proteins | sample 1861061 | NCBI WGS metagenome assembly QRFC01 (sample SAMN09711282, study PRJNA482702) | Human gut metagenome, whole genome shotgun sequencing project.
TGAAAAGTGAAAAAGAAAAAAGTAACGTTACAGTAACGCAACGTAACACTAAAGAAGAGAAAAAGATTAGAAATAAAATAGAAAAAGAAGGAGATGAGAGTAGAAGTGGATTTAAAGAATTTAAATTATAAAGTTATCACCAATGGAGGTGCAAAATGTGGATTTTGTAACCAAAAACTAAAACCAATTGGATTGGATTACTTGTATGTAAATTATGATAAAAATATGATTGAATATGAAAGATGTAATTGTGAAAAAGCAGTTCAATTTTGGAAAAAATTTGATTTTGAACAAGAAGAAAAACAAAGACAAGAGAAGTATAGGAAAATGATAAATAATATTTATAAAGATAACTATATGAAAAAGAGGTTACAAAAATATAATTTTGAAAATGTTAGTGATACATATGAAGATACATTTATTATAAATCAATTAATAAAATTTGCAGATTTATGCATTAAATCCGAAATGAAAAATGGATTAATAATTTTTGGAAATATAGGTTATGAAAAAACATATTTAGCAGCTTGTATTGCTAATAAAATGATTGAACAAAATAAAATTGCATTAATGGAAAAAAGTAGTTCTATAATTGATAGAATTAAAGGTTCATTTAACAAAGAAGGACTATCAGAAATGGAAATTATTGAACTATATTCTAATGTAGATATGTTAATTATTGATGATTTTGGTAATGAAAATTTAAGCAAATGGGCTTTGGAAAAGTTATATAAAATCATTAGTAATAGATATGATAATGAATTACCAATTGTTATTACAACTAGATATAATAAAGAGCAATTAATTGAACAATTATCTACTGAAAATGATACGGAAATTGCAGAAGAAATTGTTAAAGTTTTGAATGAAATGTGTTATGGAATTGCAATTACAGAAGAAAGAAAAACAAAAGAAAAAGTTAGCATAAGAGACCAAACTATTTGCTAACTCAATCTAAATATCTAATAAAATTATAATATAAATTATATTAATTGTAAATAGAAAAAGTTTGAATTTTTTATTCAAACTTTTTCTAAAATACAAACAAGAGTTACTAAAAAAATGAATAAAAATTTCCCTCGGAGAGCCCAAAAGGGTATTAGGGCATTTTGCCCTAAACAGCAAAAAGGGTGTCAAAACACCACGCTGGCGAATATTGGGCATTAAAAAATGCCTCATTATTCGGAGCAAAATAAATTTTGCTAACTATCAATGCTACGTAGACTAGCATTAATAAAATTAAAAAAGTAGGAGTGATGAAAAATGAAAATGGATTCAGAGCAAGTTTTAGATAGTATTTTCTTATCATATAATAAAATCTTAAAGAGATTTCAATTACTAGGTGTTACTACTAAATATGGAAAAGAAATAACACATAAAGATTTAAGAAAAGCTATAGAAGTTATGCTAAAAAAACATCCAACTTGCAGATGGAGGAGTGAGAAGGTAAAAAGTAGGAAATATTTTATTTTAGCAGAAGGATATGCATGGTTAAATCAAGTGTATTTTCAAAATGAAAAATCACTAACAGATGCTGATGTGGATTTTTTTGAAGATAGAATTGGACAGTATGAAGAATTGTTAAAAGTAGAACATCATGAAAATTGGTGGAATGAAGACATGAATATAAAACAGTTATGCAATTACTTCAATAGGAAAGAAAATACTATTAGAAAAGCTATTAAAAAAATGTGTACTAATGGATTTGAACAATATAAATTTTTAGTTGATGGCAAAATTGTTATTTCTGGTAAAGGTGTTGAGTGGATTTGTAAAAATGTTTTTAAACAAAAGTATTTGGAGTTGTTAGAAAAGTATAAGATGGAGTTAACTGAAAAATATATTAAGGCTGGTTATCCTTATGATTATTTTTTTGGAAGAAATTAAAAAAATTCATAAAAAGTATTGAAAGTAAAACAAATGTTTGATAACATAGAAAAAGTAAAATTTATTTATAAAATTTGTAAAAAATGTTGATCTTTTTATTAAAATATTTTATAATAAATTTAGAAAAAGATCTTTACAAAATAATCAAAAAAATATATAATAGCAAAAGTAGAAAGGACGTGCAAAATGGATAAAACAGTATGCGAATTATTTGCAGGAGTTGGAGGATTTAGAATTGGATTAGAAAAAGCAGATTCTAATTGGAATACAGTTTGGGCTAATCAATGGGAACCTGGAAAGAAAAATCAATATGCGTTTGATTGTTATGTATCACATTTCGGGAAAAGTGAAAATTATATAAATGAAGATATTGCAAGTGTAAATAAAAAAGATATTCCAAATCATAATTTATTAGTAGGAGGATTTCCTTGCCAAGATTATTCAGTAGCTAGAACTGGGGCAAAAGGGATGGAAGGAAAAAAAGGCGTACTTTGGTGGCAAATAAGAGATGTTTTAGAAGAAAAATCGCCAAAGTTTGTTCTTCTTGAAAATGTAGATAGATTATTAAAATCACCATCAGGTCAAAGAGGTCGTGATTTCGGAGTAATATTAGCGTGTTTTAATGATTTAGGATATACGGTTGAATGGAGAGTAATTAATGCAGCAGAATATGGTTTTGCTCAAAGAAGAAGAAGAACATTTATCTTTGCTTGTAAAAATACAACAAGATATTATAATGAAATTGAAAATGAAGATTTAGAAGATATAATCCATAAAAATCGGTTTTTTTATAAAGCAATTTAATATAGATAGTAATATAGATGGAAAAGAATATGATTTTGAATATGATGATATTTATGATGTTTCAGAACACTTTAAAATGGATTTTAAGAATGCTGGAGTCATGAGAAATGGAAAGATATATACGGAAAATGTAAATCCTGTAGAAGTAAAATTTACAGCATTAAATAAAATTGTTGAAAAAGATGGAGTTGAAGATAAGTATTATTTAGGCAATAATTTAGAAAAGTGGAATTATCTAAAGGGGGCAAAAGATATATTAAGAAAAGCTGGAACTCCCCATGAATATCATTTTAGGGAGGGAGCAATAGCTTTTCCAGATTCTTTGGAAAAACCTGCTAGAACTATGCTGACAAGCGAAGGTAGTTTGAATAGAAGTACACATGTTATAGAAGATCCAAAAAGTAAATGTTATAGATTGTTAACACCTTTGGAAACAGAAAGAATAAATGGATTTCCAGATAATTGGACAGATACAGGAATGCCACAAAATTTCAGATATTTTTGTATGGGAAATGCATTAGTAGTAGGACTGATTGAAAAAATGGGATTAAGATTAAATGAAATATTTAAAAAAGAAGGAAATTAAATTCCTTCTTTTTTAAAAGATATTTTTTTATTTGAATAACTATAAGATATAAAACCTAAATCGTTCCACATTCTATTTTCTACAGGATGACTCGAAATTATATATTTTCTTTCAACAACAGATTTACCATTTTTCAACAAATCTTCAGAGAAACTAGGTGCAACAATATATGCTTCTACCATTTCATAATTGCCATAAGCATAATTTTTAACTACCCAATCTATATATTTACTTATTTGTTCTGCGACTTCTATAGTTGCTTCTTCATTTTTGTTTTCAATAATTAGATATTTAGAAACTATTTTAGTATTTGGTAAAAATCTATATCCAAAAACATCGATTTTATCCATGTAGTCAATTGGTTTGAAAGGTGATGCTTCAACTTGATGAGAAATATAATCCCAGTTACCAAAAACTGAATTTTTATTATTAGACAATTCTAAAACTACAGTTGATTCTAAAGCCATTTCGTGTTTTATTTTATTATCTTGTGTAGTTGCAAAATCAAGTATTGGTTTATAAGATAATAAATAGTCTTTATTTTGAAATTTTTTTTCATTTCTTTTTTGAAAATCTGAAGAATAAGCATAAGTATTTGTATTATTCTGATTACGTAATAAAATAAATTCTTTTAATGAATTGTTTTCTTCATCATTTATTTTGGTAAATGATTTTTTCCAAAAAGTTCTTAAAGTTTTAAATGTATCTGGTTTATATGAAAGAACATCATCCATATCTACCGGATTGCAATAAAATTCTGGAGAAGGTTTAAAAATACAAATCCAACGATTATTAACATTTGATGGATTATCACTTAATATCATTTCTTTAGATATATTTTCATAACTTTCTTGGACTGGAGTGGATGCAGTTGGATAATTAACAAATTTACAATCATTTCCTTTACAAATTAGTTCCCCAATACCATATATTTTTCTATTTGTGAAAAAATATATATTATCTCCAGTTTTCATACTACAATAATCAGCAAAGGTAGCTTCAAATGGTATAAAATTTCTTGTAGTTTCAGTTATTGGACTCATATTTGTTGAATAGCAACCATTATATATACAATTTTTTAATATTTCTTGTGCATTATCTTTTCCTAATGAAAAAATATAACCTGCCATAATTACTCTCCTTCTATTTGTTGTTTTATATAACTTGCATTTAACCAAAAACATTTTTTTATTGCTTGTTTACCATCCAATGTTGGATAAGTATCTTGAGCATTTCTAGCATGAGGTCTAACATGTAATATAGGACTCTCTGATATTCTTGGTAAATTATTATATTCATTATTTTTTATTCTTTTAATAGTATCTTCCCAAACTCTTTTTATTTCGGTATTTAAATCTTTTTCTGGTACATTCCAGAACATAGCTTTCTTGAAAATTAAAGTGTCTTCATCCACATACTGATATATCATAAATAAATATTTAGTAGTTGAAAAAGTTTCATATAGTTCAGAATCTAACCATGTTTCTTTAACAATCTCAGTATATTTAAAAGTCGGAAAAGACATAGACTCTTTTGGCATACCATCAGGTCTTAATCTAATAGCTTTTATTTTTATGTTAGCTTTTTCAAATTCTTCGATTTTTTCATTTACTACTTCTAACATACTTTTTGCTAGTAAATATGTAAAAGATTTATTAGTTACCTGATATGGAATATTAAATTTATGCTTTAAGAACTCTATATCTTGATTATAATAGGGTTCTAGTTTACTAATAATATATTGTTCTAGAGTTTGTTCTTTTAAGATATTAGCATCTTTTATAACAGACTCATATTCTTCAGTTTTATTTACAATATAGTGGTTTATAATATAAGACATATAAGAATTTTTTAAACAAAAAGCTCTTTGCATTGCTTTTTCAGTACTAAAAGGTTGTTCTCTTAAAGAGTTTGCATTAGCACCTTTAGTACAAGCACCTAAATAGTTTGTATCACTTTCAGATATTTCTTCTGCCTTACCATTTTTTATTTTATCAATAATTATTTTATAATCATTTTTTATTATTTTTAAATCTTCTTCTGGAAATTGAAATAGTTTAATGTAATTTATTAAATAATCTAATCTTTCTTTATTTGGTTCGTATAAATAATAAATTAAAAGCATTAAGGCACATTTTTCATATACATGGCTTTTTAAAAAATCTTCTTCTTTATAATCTTTCATGTAGTTAATAATAGTAAGTACAAGTCTTTCTTTTGCTCTTAAGTCACCGTTAGATTTTATAGTATATGGAGTAACTTTTAATTCAACTCCAGCTTCATTAAAATCTGCCTCTGAATTACTATTTATATCATAGAAGAAAAAATGTTTTTCTATTAATTGACCTAATGACCCTTTTGATTTAGGGTTATTATAGTATTCAAATAATACAGCTCTATCTTCATCTGTAATATTAGGGTCATTTAATAAAACATCTTTAAATGTTTTTTCTTTTAGATTAAGCGCATATTGAACTATTGATTCTTTTGAACTTCTTATATAGGGTAAATTATCCATAATATTCTCCTTTGAGCATATTATACAAGAAATTGTAGAAATGGGCAAGGATATGTAGAAAAATTGTAAAGAATGTGATAAGATACAGATAAACGAAAAGGATAAATTTGAGAGGTATGGTTATGAAAATAAAATGCTTATTATGTGGCGATATAATTGAATCAAAGAGTTTGCGTGATTTAGTAACTTGTAAATGGGAATCGTGTTATATTGATGGTGGGAGTTATTATTCACATATAGGTGCGAAGGATTTTAGCAAGATAGTTAAAATCTTTAATGACGGAATAGAAGTTAAAGGTAATGACTAATATGAAAATAACAAAAGAAAAGCAAGATAATAGTAATTATATAATATAAAATTATTTTGCTTTTTTTGATAATAAAATACAAGTTTCGACATAATTTTTAAAAGATATGTGATATATATTATATATAATATTAACATAGTAATAACGATTATAACATTTGAATCATATAAAGTTTATTAAGGAGACACTTATGGAGGAGGAAAAATTAGAAGATATAGATTTTACAAGAGAAAAAGCAAAAGAATATATAAAAAGTGATGATATGATAAAAGCTGAAATAATACTCCGAAACTTATGGGAAAATTCAAGCAAGAATGATGTCTATTTATTATATGATTATGGAGAAGTATTAAGGAATAATGGTAAACCAGATGAGTTTATAAAGATATGTAGAGAACATGCAAAAAATAAAAGAATTATTAATAATGAATATATAATAAGATGCTTGTGCTGGTGCATATATGATGTTTACATTAAGGATTTTGTGAAAAATGAAGAGAGTAATTTTCAAGAATTTATTAAAGAAGCAACATTCATAAAAAACAATAGTAAACAATTTCCAAAAGATAGAGATTACTTTAATCCATATGTTTTAACTATATTTAAAGTAGTTAGAGTATATTTGAAAAGTGCAAGTGTTAATTATAAAGAAGTTTTAAGATGGATTGAAGCATTAAATCCTAATGAACTATCAGAAGATGTATTTAATTTTCAAGATGATAGTGGTCAAGAAAGAGAAATGGCATCTAAAAAAGAGTTTTATTACCAATATAAAACAAAAGCTTTAGAAAAATTACAAAGATATGAAGAATGTATTATTACTTGTGAAGAGGCCCTAAATAATATAGAAAGATTTCATTATAGAAATGATGTATGGATTAAGTCAAGATTATATTTTAGTAAGTGTATGGAAGTGGATGAGGAAAATTTAGAAAGTGAAATCAATAAGTATAAAGAGTTAGCATTTGAAGAACATCACTGGTTTATGTATCATAAAGTATCATCAATGTATTGGCGATTTGGAAAGATGGATGAAGCTTTGCTATATGCTAATAAAGCGTTAAATTGTAATTTTAAATATGAAATGATGAATAGACTTTTACAGGATATAGCACTTTTATGGGAAAATAAAGGAAACTTAATAAATGCAAAATTGTATTATGAAGCTAGTGCTTATTATAGAAATAGAGAGGGCTGGAGATTAACAGAAGAATTAGAGTTTGCAATTAAGAAATATAATCTAAATCTTAAAAATAAACCTAATATAAATCTGTTACAAAAAATAGCTTCAGAACATATTCAAAGTATTCAAGGAATAAAAGAACATTATGTGGGTAAAATATGTAATTTAAATGAAACTTTTGGTTTTATTAGTTCAGATAAATTTAAGGAAAATATATATTTTAAAACAAAAGATGTAATAAACTCAAGATTTTTAGCTATGAATAAAGTAGCAGAGTTTGAAGTGGTGCAAACATCTAAGGGAAATAGAGCAATAAATGTAAAAATTAGGAGGGAAAATAAAAATGGCAGAAATATGTATAAATGAAAATGATATAAAACCACTTATTGAATCTTATAAAAAAGTTAATAGTAGTTTTAATTTGTATTCTTTTTCAGAACTAAAAGGAAATAAAAGGGTGTGCAAGTTTTTTATAGATAAACAAGAGTGTAGGATAGATATTTGGATTAAGAAAAATAGTGTAAAAATTATGCCTGCTAAAAATCCAGATTATGCAAATAAATTAATAGAGTATATAACTAAAAAAACACAAAATTCAAATGTGCAGGGAACACAAGTGGTATTTAAATTTAATAAAAGCATGCTGGATTATTTATTAAGTAAGATTGATGACGAATTTTGTGGTCTCATTACATATACAAAGAATGATAATATAATTAGATTTAAAGGGTATAATGGAGATGTAGTAACATTTACTTATTATGAAAATAAGGTCAAAGCGATGATTCAAGCTAAACCATTAGTAACTTTTGGAATAATTGTTAATATATTAACAGAAATAACAGATATATCTATTGATGAAATAATAGATATAAATAAAACTTTAGTAAATGTTAATATGCCAACTGACAAAATAAGAGAAAAAATGAAGAATGTATTAAAAAATTCTTATACATATTTAGATGAAGCTGTATTAAAGTCAATTTCAGGATCAATTATTTTATTACAACAGAATAATTATAGTGAGGACTATACAGGACATGTTACAGGTGTATTTAAAGCTTTAGAAGGATATTTAAAGAAAGTTTTGAATAAAAAATATAACTATATAATAAAGAAAAAACAAAGCTTTTCTATGTTTTATAAAGATAAAGGGAACCCTAGTAAAATAGATTCAGACATTAATCTCACACAAGATGAAAAAGATACTTTAAATAAACTATATACAATCTATAGTGATAAAAGAAATGTTTATTTACATAGTACTGTAGATCCATCCCAAATGAGAATAATTGAAAAAATAAGTGAAGCAAGAGATTTAGCTGATGAAATATTAAATGAGATTGAAAATTCATATAATGTATTTTTTAATAAAAAATAAGGAGATTGAAATGGGAGAATATGAAATATTTACATTTGAAGAAGATATTAATGAAAATGTTGTTTTCTTAAATACAACAGAAGATTTATACTTTTTACAAGATGAAATAATGGAAAATATAAATATTAAAAATAAACAAAATAAAACTGTTCTTGTGGATTTGCTTTTAAGAAATGGATTTACTTTTAATAGATACATTTTGTTGAGATTTAATAAAAATAAGAGATGTAGAAGTTTTATAATAAATCCAAGAGAAGTTTCAGAAAAAATAAAAATGAAAATTGAAGAATACTTAAAAAATCATAACGAATTATTATACTCTAGCTCCCTTAGTAAAAGAGAAATTGATTTTATTATAAATAAATAGGAAGAAGAAATGGAGTTTTAAATGTTAAAATATTTGGAAGGATTATCTAAAAAAGAAAGTATAATAACACATGATGGAAAAAATATAGATATATATGAATTATATATTAATAAAGATGAAGAAATTTTAGATGAATGGGCACATCATTTTAGAAAACAATATTGTGATGATGATATGTTAGATAAATTAGTAGAGGGTACCGGAATGAGTAAACAAGAATGGCTATTGGCTAATAAATTTCCAAGTGATAAAGTTGCACCTGGACCATCAACAAGAGCAGGAGACTTTGGAGAATTACTAATTGCCGATTATATAGAATATATTCATTCATATTATGTACCTAGAACTAAATATTCAAACAAGATTAATCCAAACACATCTCAACAAGGCTCAGATGTAATTGGACTAAAAATGGGAGAAAAAGAAAATGTAAATGATGAATTATATGTTATAGAGGTAAAAACCAGAGCCAGTAAGTGTAAAGAGACAGAAAATAGATTACAAAATGCAATAGATGATTCGAGCAAAGATATAGAAAGATTGGCTTTTTCATTATCTGCTATGAAACAAAGGTTGATAGAATTAAATAAAGAAAATGAAAGTAAAATTGTACAGAGATTTCAAAATGGTGTAGATAGACCATTTAAAACCAAATATGGTGCAACTGCAATTTACACAACTGAAATGTTAGACTTAGAAAAAATAAGAGAAATAAAAGTAATAAATGAAAAAGATTCACTAGACTTATTTATAATACACATTGATAATTTAATGAGTTTTATCAATGAATTGTATAGGAGGGCAAGTATATGCTAATAGGGAATACATCTCAATATTACAAAAAACTGACTAGTTCTAATGCAAAAATGGAAGAGTATGACATTGATAATAATGATAGAATAGCCATAGATAAGCCTATAGAAAAAGTATTTTTAACTGCAATAGGTATTATAGGCGAAGTGTCAGCTAATATCCAAAGAAATGAAAATGAAATTGAACAAATTTTAAATACAAATAGAGATGAATTATTGTTTTCTGCAAAATTTATAGAAGATTATAATAATGGAAATATAAATGTTAAAAATAAAAATTTATATTTAATAATTTCTGCTGTAGCATATTATTTAGCTAATAATATAGGAAATTCTAAAGTATTAGTTAGTAAAATAAACCTAGACGAATTAGATTTAAATGTAAATGGATTAGATTATGCAATAGTAAAATTACTAAAAGATGAATTTGATACTAGTGATGAAGAAAAATATCAAGGCAAATATTTTTCATATTTAATAAATATGAAAGATAATTTAGAAAATTTTTTTAAAGAATATTATGTATTAAATTGTGACGAAAAAAAGAAATTTAGAACTAAAGTATATAATGAAGGAACTGATGAAGAGTTACTTTTTGCCGATATATTGTTGACGATATATGATTTAAAAATTAGAAATTCTTTTATTAAGTTATCAAACGAGTATATTAATATAGAAAATGACGAGTTTAAAAGAAAATTAATAGAAAATAATAGAATAAAAGAATTATGGCCTTCTCAAAAAAATATTGGAGAAAAAGGAGTATTCAAAGGAAAATCAGCAGTTATACAATTGCCAACAGGATCTGGCAAAACAAAGTCATTAACAATATTATTGTCTACATATTTTTTACAGACTTCAAAGAGAATTGCTGTGATTGTTGCACCGTTTAGAGCCCTTTGTAGAGAAATTAGTAATGACTTGATGAAAGATTTTGGAAATAATGATAGAATAAAAGTAAACGAAATGAATGATATATTAAATGAAGAAAATTTATTTACATTTGAAAATAATCTAAAAACAGTTATAATTCTTACTCCGGAAAAACTTACTTATATACTAAAAAAACAAAAGGATATTATAAATGAAATAGGATTAATAGTATTTGATGAAGGACACATATTTGATGAATGGAAAAGAGGAATTAATTATGAATTATTAATATCTAATTTAAAATTGTTACTTAATGAAGATACTCAAAAAGTATTGATTTCAGCAGTTGGGTCCAATTTAAATACAATTAATAAGTGGCTAAATGGAAAAGAAGGTGTAACAATAAAAAATAATCTAATTACATCAACAGAAAAAAGTGTATGTTTTGTGAATTGGCAAAATTTTGAAAGTGATTTATATGGATATTTAAATTTTTTAAATCCTTTAAATATGGAACTAGAATTTTATGTACCTAGAGTAATTAAGAGAACGTTATTAAATAAAAAGCCAAGAGAAAGAAAAGATAAATATTTCCCTTCAGTAAATCTTCAAAATTTTAAGGGTGAAGATAATGACATTGCTATATATTTGGGAATAAGATTATGTATTAAAGGTTCAACAATAGTATTTTGTGGGACTAAAACAACTGCAAGCAAAATCCTTAAAAGAATATTAGATTTAAGTGAAAGAAGTTATGATATAAGTAATTTTAAAAAATCTAGCAAGACAAAGGAAATAGAGAAATTGTGCCATATAATTAGTAAAAATTATGGAGAAGAAAATGAATATTTTAATGGGGCTAAACAAGGTATATTTATACATCATGCAGACATTTCAAATGGGATAAAAATATCTTTAGAATATGCGATGAAACATAAATTAATATCTTTTTTAATATGTACTTCAACATTAGCACAAGGTGTTAATTTACCAATAAAGTATTTGATTATGACTAGTATTTATCAGGCTGGTAATTTAATTAAATCAAGAGATTTTAACAATTTAATTGGTAGAGCTGGTAGACCAGGAATGTATACTGAAGGAACAGTTATATTTTCTGACCCATATGTATATACATTTAAAGACTATAGATATTATAATAAGTATACACATAGATGGAAGCAATATAAAAATTTGATAATGAATACGGAACAAGAATCTGATAATATGAGTATGTTTATGGAAATGGATGATAATGTTACATTAGATATCATAAATTCATATTATAATGGAGATATAGAAACAGCGTTAACAGAATATCTATTGACATTTGAAAAAAGTCAAAGAGAAAAAGAAAAAAATAGAATAAATAATATTCTAAGTCTATTAAGTCCAATAGAGAATTTTATAATGAGTTATTTAACTAAAGAAGATTTAGAAGATAATAAGGAAAATATTGAAAAAATTGCTACAGAAACATTAGGATACTATTTATCTAAAGATGAAAAAAAAGAAAATATAATTAAACTATTTATGATAATAGCAAAATTTTGTTTAGAAAAAGTCCCAATGTCAGAAAAAAGATATTTATATAGTGAAAATGTATTTGGAGTTAAAGATAATGAAATTATTGAAAATTATATAAATGAGAACTTAGAAAAGATTATAAATAGTAAAGAAACTGAAGAATTATTTGATAATTTATATAATTTGATTGAAATTTTAAAAAAATATAGTGAAGAAATTAGGGACATATCTAAATTATGGATAAATGGACATTCATATAAAGTAATAATGAAAAATACTAATAGAAATTTAGAAATAAATGAATGTTTAAAAATGTGTAATAATATAATTAGTTATGAGATACCGTTAATTGTAAGTGCTGTACAAGATAATTTGAAATCTAAAATAGATAATAATAATTATATATTTGACATATTTGATTTACTTATAAAACAACTGAAGTATGGACTTAAATCAGAAGTTGCAATAAAAATTTATGAAATAGGATTTTCAGATAGAGAAGTTGCTAAAGAATTAGAATATTATTTAGATAATAATATTCCAATAAAACCTAATATTTATAATGTTAAAGATTTATTATTGGAAATAAAAGAAGAAATATTAGAAATTTTGGATAAATATCCAAGTGTATTTAAATATCAATTAGATTTATTAGAAAATAAATAAAAACAGAGAAAAATAAAATTTTCATTTAGATACGGTTGTAACTATTATAGTTTTCGAGAAATATAAAAAAGTAATAAAATACCAGAAGAAAATTAAAAATCTTCTGGTATTCTATTGGAATTTCTATTTTCACAAATTTGAAAAAAAGTACGTAAAAATCCAAAGTTTTTTCAAAATTTTGAAAAAACTTTGGAAAATATATTTAATTAATTATCAAAACTACCACCAATCAGTTGCAACCCATCACAAAAACCATTCCTATAATATTTCTCATTCCAATAGAAAATATAATCCATAAAATTCTCATCAAGCAGATCAAGTTGTTTCTTAACATACTTTTTATTATGTTCTGGAACATTTTTCAAAATCCTATCAGAAATCTCATCAAAATAAACAAAATGCTTTTTATCCTCAGCACTTAAAGTGCAACACAAAGTTTCCTCTCTAAATTCTAACCAATCTTTCAAAATATCATTATTAACTTCTCTTAAATTATTCATAATCTAAAACCTCCAAAAATTAAAATCTTTCTCAATAAAAATATTCCTTACAAGAGCTAATTTTGTAAGAACAAACGTACTATACCTATTGGGTAAAAATTGGGTAAAATCTACTCCAAAAATGCCCTAAAAATGCACAAATGTTCTACAAACTAAAACTCTTGTAAATACTGAAATACCAACAAAAACTCTAATTTCCACAAAATCACAAAAAACGGTCAAACCTCGCTCATAACCCGAAGGTCATAATTTCCAGTTTTACCATGCAACCAAAGTTATCAAATAGAGGAGCAGATCTAAATCTACTTTTCATAGGTACTGCCCGAAGACTTCCGTCGCTATCCTTATATATATTTATATTGTATACAGTTTTTATTTTTGCTAAAGATTTTAAGAAATCTAAATCAATTTTGCAATATAATGACAAAATATGATATAATATGCTAAATTAAGAGAGGAAAATTATGGAAAACGAATTATTTAGAGAAAAAATCGTAAAAGAGTATGTGAAATATAAAAAGCCAGAAAGGAAATTAACTGATGTATGGAATAATGAAGAATACATTAAATTTTATGAAGACAATAAAAGGTCTTTAAATTCTTTATTAATTGATATAAATGCATATTTTGTAGATAACCAAAAGAACATAGAAAAAGAAAGTAAATTAACTTCAAGACAAATTGGTTGTATACAAAGGATTACAAGAACTTTTACAGAGACATTATATGGTAATCATTCAGATGATTTTTCACATGCATATTATGAATTATTAGATTTTATTTTCTATCCAGAATATGCTTTAAAAGAATTATCATATAATGAAATAGAAGTAATAAGAATGATGGTTGCATATTTAATTAGTAAAGCAGATGAATTTATAAAAGACTATGAAACTCCAAATATCTTGACAAATATAAATTAGTAAAAACAGGCGAAATATCTAAAAAAATATTTTTTAATTTAGTAGCAGACGATAATATAGTTGGAAATGCGTGGATAACCAAAAAAGAATATAAAATATTTAAAAAGGGTTTAGAAATGTATATTGCACCTGAATATAGAAGAAAAAAATATGGGACTAAATTTTATCATATGTTATGCTGTGAAATATCAGAAATGAATATTGAATGAATTTACTTAATTATTGATAAAAATGACGAGGTTGCAATTAATTTTCTAAACAAACAGATAAATAAATATGAAAGAAGAATAGAAAAAGGTAGGAAAATAATATTTGAAGATACATTGATTGTTGATTAATTAAATTTGCGTAAATGGATAATGCTAGTTTAAAATAATATCCATTTACAATAGTATATCACACTAACAAGAACTGGAAATATATACATATTAACCGAATTTAAAGAATATTTAACTAGATTATATAAATTCATAATTAGTTGGCATAACATCTGGTAATATACGAGATATGCATATGAAAAATAATGAATATTGATGAATTAATATAAAACTTGATATTAATATAATTTACAATTTAGAGATAGGAGAAAAAATGGCAAATTACATTGTAAATAAGATTGTTTGCACAGAAGAAATACTAAATGAATATTTTCTTGACTATTATCCAATAGATGAAAATGAAAGTTTAAGAGAACCATACATATCGTTCAATAAATTATTTGGCGTAAAGTCTTTGAATGAATATAAAGAAAAATATGGTACATATATTTATTATGGTAATGGATTCACATATGAAAAAAATAAAGAAAATTTAATAGAAATTAAATTTACAACGAGATACTTGTATCCAATTCAAGCAATAGTAAAAGCCATAGAAATGTTTAAAGATAAAATAACATGGTATGTATGTGAAGAAAATAAGATATATCTTTCAAAATTTTTATGGAATGGAGAAATGGTTCAAGAAAGCACTTTATACTTAGAAAACGGGGAATATTACAATTGGAGAATGGAAAATGAAGATTATATAGAAGCAATAGAATACCCAGATGATGATATATGGCATTATGACTATGAAAATGAAAAAGAATGGAAAGTATGGAATTATAGTTATTTAATTAGTAGATATCTTAATCATTATCCAGCCAAAGAATATTACAAAGAAATGCAACAATATGATTTTGATGATGAAAGAGAAAATAAAAAATTATACTATTTTTTAACTGTAAAATATGAAGAAAATAGTAGTAATAAGGAATACAATTATATTTCAGATGATGAATCTATTGTAGTTGGTGACAGGGTATTAGTAGATATGGCCGGAAAACTAGTTATAGCAGATGTGTTAGAAGCGGATTATTTTACTGAAAAAGATGCACCATTTCCAGTTAACAGAACTAAAAAGGTAATAAAAAAAGTAGAAAAAGACTTTAAAATAGATGATGTTATGTATAATAATAATTTAAAAATGAATATAGATGGAACGCACTTTGAATTTGGAATATATAATTACAAAACCACAGATACGAGTAATGAAAATTGGTCTGATATTTATATTTATATACATAATTCATATTTTAGATACTATAACATATCTGAATTGATGACTGATGCTGAGATTGAAACAATACTGGAATATTTAAAGCGACTTTTAAATGATGAATTACAGGAATATGAAAAAATAACTTTTTATGAGCCAGATTTGGAATTTGAATTTTACCCTAAAATAAATTTAAAGGATACAGGGGAATACTTATATATAAAACAAGGATATGAAATACAAGATATTTTTATGAAAATAAATATAAATTTAACAAATGAAGAATGGGTATATACTGGGCAAAAATATGTAATAATTTTTGATAGAAATGAAATTGAGAGAATTAAAGATTACATAGAAGGAGTGACTTCTATAAAGTAAAAAACTAAAGGGAATATTATCTTAGTATCACAGATACAAGGTAATATTCCTCTTTAGACCTCTTTAAGTAACTATTTAAAATTTTTCCTATTTGTATACACATAAAAAATTGTAAAATACCTATAATATATAAACAATAAAACAAAACAACATAATATTATTAAATAAAATGAAAACTATAAGTGTAATTATTTAATAAAACTATAGTTATCTTAAAAAGGTATGGGCTTAAAACTTTATATTTAATTTAATCTGCAAAATAACTTAACAGAACCCAGATTTGACTATAAATTTATTTCAAATTCAATACTATTTAGCTTAGAAATTTCAAAATCAGTATTACGTATTTTTTCATCTAATTGCTGGATTTGA
>QRFC01001851.1_pt1 | contig 16581 bp, 18 predicted proteins | sample 1861061 | NCBI WGS metagenome assembly QRFC01 (sample SAMN09711282, study PRJNA482702) | Human gut metagenome, whole genome shotgun sequencing project.
AGAGTAGCTATGTAGGGAAGGGATAAACGCTGAAAGCATCTAAGCGTGAAGCCCTCTCCAAGATGAGTTTTCCCATTGTTTAACAAGTAAAATCCCAGATAGACTAACTGGTTGATAGGCTAGAAGTGGAAGTGTAGCGATACATTGAGCGGACTAGTACTAATAGATTGAGGATTTAATCCCTTAAATTATTTTAGTTTGATAAAGAAATATCACATTATCATGTTTTCAGAGAACTATAAAAAAATATATAAAGTATATTGGTGATAATTGCGAAGTGGTTCACCTGTTCCCATACCGAACACAGAAGTTAAGCACTTCAGCGCCGACGATAGTGATAATTTGCTAAAATAGGACGTTGCCAATATTTTTTTTTATGTAAAAAAGTCAAAGAAAGTGCAAAAACTTTCTTTTTTTGCTATAATATATATTGGTGATTTTATGACTTTTGCAAGCAGGGAAAGATTTAAAGAAAGAAAATACTCATATATGAAGAAAAAAGAATTAGATGAAGAAAATCCATTATTAAAGCTAGGAAAAATAATAGTATTTTCACCATTATTAGTTTTTGGAACAATAGGTCAAATAATTGATAAAAATAATAATAAGAAAACAATTAATAATGTCACTAAAAATAAAATTAATAATAATGTTGATAACAATATAATTATTACGAAAAAAAATAAAGAATATATAAAAGAAAATATAATGAGTACTCAAGAAAAGAAAAGTAATAACAATATTGAAACAGAAGTAAATAATGATCTTAATAAACAATCTATTATTATAGTTGCCAATGATAATGAATGCCTTTTATTAGAAAAAAAGATATATTTAAAGATTAAAAAGAAATTAGATAATTTAAATCAGAAAATAAAGCAAATTGAAAGCGAAGAGTATTTAATAAGTAAGTACGCTGATGATAAAAATTTATATAATAAGGCAAAAAAAATACAAACAAGAATAGAAGAATTGCAATTTGAATTAACTAAAATAGAAGAAGAATATAAGATATTAAGTAATAAAAATATAATTAAAGATCCTTTGAAATTAGATGACTCATTAATAATTGATGATATTGTCAATTATCGCAATCATATAAATGAATTAAATTATAATAAAATCCCAGACAAGTTAACACTTTTAAATACATATACCATACTAAACAATAAATTAGAAGATCTAACAAATAAAACGAAAGAATTAAACAAAAAGAAAAGTTTAAGAGTTAAAGAATTACAAAATAGAGATAAAAAATATAATAAAGCTAAAATTAAAACTAAAAATTTAAATGAAATAGAAAGCGATTGTAACAAAATCATAGAGGATTATATAAACTATGAGAAAGAATTACTAAAGAAAGTAAATAAAATTGATTCTAAAACGTACACAAAATATAAACTACGAGGAATGGATAATTTTTTATCATTATCTTGCCATTATATTGGATTAATTGCTTTAACACCATTTAAAGGAATTATCCCCAAAATAAGTGAACAAACTAAAGCAACTAGAAAAATGTTGAATTGTATGTTAGATAATATGCATTACGAGAAAATAAATGAAGTAACTTATAGTGCTAATGATTATATAAACGAAATAGATAATAAAATATATAGTATAACAAATGTCGAAGATAATTTAGATAAAGCATATATCGAAGTTAACAAACTAAAAGAAGAATTTAAAAGAAATTTTTTATGTTATAATTTAGATGAATATGATAAATCTTATAAAAAAATCCTTTTAATTGAGGGTTGCATTATTAAAAACAAAGAAAAGATAGATAATATAAAGAAAAATTTAAATAGCACAAAAAAAACCAATAAAGAAATATTAACAAGAGTTAAAAAGCTAAATTCACAGAAAAAAACTTTACAATAATTAGTAGAAAGTTTTTTTTTGCTCTGATAACTATTGTAACAATTTAAAAAATGTGATATACTTAGCACAGAATAAATGATAGTCCGAAACTATCAACAAGGAGGATTTTCTTATGAATAAAAATTTTGTATTGATGGACAAAACAAATAATACACAGAGAAATGCTACAGCAGTTATAAAATTCAATTATGAAAATAATGACTACTTAATTTACAGCATTGATGAAAATGAAGTAAATAAACAAATATTTGTTTCAAAACTAATTTTAAACTCTGAAGGAAAAAGTTTTATAGATAATATTTTACCAGAAGAAAAAAATAAATTAAGTAATGTAGTATATAATATTATAATTTTGACACCATCAAATTTCAAAAAAGGAGCATTAGCAAATAACCTATTAAAAGATATAAAAGAAAAACTAATGGTAAATTTATCCTTAGAAATACCAGAGTTAGGAAGTCAAGAATATTTTGCCAATTGTTCAATAGCAATTACAAATAAAGAATTTGTAGAAGATGCTATCAAATTTTATAATGATAACTTAAATATGGAAAAAGTTCAAGAACAAATTCCAGTAACTCCAACATGGACAATTCCAACAGAAGAACCAGTAGCAATTAATGAACCAAGTATTAATCAGGAACCAATGCAAAACAATATAAATATTTCACCAATACCTAATGCTATGCCCCAAACTAATCCGCAGCCTGTAATACCTAATGCTACATCAAATAATATTGAATCTGTTCCAGCAGAACCAGTTAATATAGTAAATCCTACTATAGAAACACCAAATCAAGTAGTAACCCCAAAGACTGCACAAATTCCTAATATTGAAGGCCAAGAGTTGTATAATATACCAAATCCTCAGGCAGAAAAACTTAACAATATTGCCGTAGTATCTGATCCAAGTCTAGGAAACTCAGGTTTGAATATCCAACCAAATATTGGCAAGCAGAAAAATGCAGGATTTACTTTAAATAAATATATAGTTATAGGAACAGTTTGCATATTGCTTGCAATAGCCGTAGTAATAGTAGCTTATATATTAATACAAAAAAAGATTAATGGGGCTTAGAATATATACAGCCACAGTAATCTTGTCTATATAAATTATATTTTTTAGATAATAAGATGGATTGTTTATATCCATCTTTTTTCTTAAAGTCAGAATACAACCAATTAATATTATATTTATTTTGTAATTTTTCACCAATTTTATTTATCCATTCGGAATTCTTATAAGGACTAACAGATAATGTAGTACAAAAATAATCATAATTACACTCTTTTGCCATCTTAGCGGTTTTTTCCATTCTTAAGTTATAGCATACCATACATCTATTTCCTCTTTCAGGTTCATTCTCTAAACCAATAATACATTTTTCATATAAATCATTATCATAGTCACAATCCATTATATCAAGATTATTAGAACAATCAATTTCATTAATCAATTTTATTTGTTCTTGTTTTCTTTTTAAATATTCATCGTAAGGATAAATATTAGGATTATAATAGAGAATAGTAATATCAAAATAATTAGTAAGATAACTAATAACATAACTACTACAAGGACCACAGCAACTATGTAATAATAACTTTTTCTTACTATCTAAATTATTTAAAATATTTTCACACTTAACACTATAATTCTCTTTCATAGTCATTTCACCTCACATAAGCACATATATTATAACATAATAAAAATATTTTTAATATATTATCTTGAAAAAATAACCATAAATTGGTACAATAAATTAGGAGGCAAATATGGAAAAGAAAATACCCTTAAAAAATTATATTATATTAGCGGTAACATTAATTATTACAGTTATATTAGTTATATATTTCTACTTATGGCAAAAAGCATATGAAGAAAGTAAAAAAAATACTATTATAATGGATGAATATATACAAAAAATAAATTATAATGAATTAAGTAATTATCTAATAGAAAACAAAAGTACAGTTATATATTCATCAGTAGTAGGTAGCCAAAAAACAAGTAACTTTGAAAAGAAGTTTGTTAAAGTTATCCAAGATAATTCACTAAAAAATAGTATTTTATACCTTGATTTAACTGAAGTAGTAAAAAACAAAACAATCAAAAAAGAATTATTAGAAAAATATCCAGAATTAAATAACAATATCAAAGATCCATTAATAATAATTTTTAATAATGATAAAGTAATAAGAATTTATAATATTAAAGATAATAATTATAATATAGATAGTCTAATAGAATTCTTAGAGAAAGAAGATATAATATATGATTAATATAGTACTATATGAACCAGAAATACCAGAAAATACAGGCAATATAATGAGAACATGTGCTGGAACCAATAGCAAACTACATTTAATAGAACCACTAGGTTTTATATTAGATGAAAAAAGAATACGCCGCAGTGGAGTAAATTACATAGATAAGGTTCATTATCAAACATATATTGATTATGAAGAATTTATCACCCAAAATAAAGGTGAATATTATTATTTTACAAGATATGGAACAAAACCATATAGTGAAATAGATTTCAAGGATAAAAATAAAAATATATATTTAATATTTGGCAAAGAAAGCACAGGTATACCAAAAGAAATATTACACAATAATTTAGATAAATGTTATAGAATACCAACAAGCGATAATATTAGAGCATTAAATTTATCAAATTGTGTTGCTTTAGTAACATATGAAGCATTAAGACAGCAAAACTTTCCTGGATTATTAACATACGATCCGTTTAAAGGAGAAGATTATTTAAAAAACGAATAGTTTTATTCAATAAAACCATTCGTTTTTAATTTATTTATAAGTTTTTCTTCACTTACATCGCCTTCAATTCTAGTAGCGGTAGTCTTTTCTTCTCCATTCTTAAAAAATATAGTAATAGGTGTACTACCATCAAAACTAACAGTATTCTTAAACATTTTAAGTTCATCATCATTAAGTAAATCAACATCAATATAATAAACATCAATTTTATACTTATATCCAACCTTTTTAAGCTTCGGTTTATAATCCTGACAATGAATACAAGTAGTTCTTGAAACACACAAAACAAAATCTTCCTTATTATCTATTTTTTCTTTAAGCTCATTATAATTGATTTCAATAAGATTACTATCATATGAATGAATAAAATAATAAATAATAAGTCCAGCAACCACTAAAATACTAGCAATTATAACAATAATTTTCTTTTTTTTATCTTTCATAAATTAAATCACCATAATCAATGATAACACTTTTTAATAAAAAAAGCAAAAATCACTTTGAAAAAAACAAAAAAAGTGTTACAATTATTATAGCATAGGGTAGGGAGGAATGACATGAATAAAAGAAAAAGCCTACTATTCATATTGATGTTAACAATATTTAGTACAAATATTGTTAAAGCAGAATGCACTACAGAAGAAGAAAATAACATAAGAAAAGAAATAGATAAAATAGAAATAGTATATAAACATCTAGGAGAAGTTACAAAAGAAGATGGTACAAAAACACATAATGAATTCATGGTAACTGCTAAAAATATTCCAGATGGAGTATATGTTCAACTATATCCGTTTACGGATGATCAATTTGAAGAATCATCTGAAGGCTTAAAGCTAAAACTAACAACTGGTACATGGCATTACTATATGTACTCTGAAAAATGTGATAAAACATTAAAAGATATAACAGTAACCTTACCAAAGTTTAATGAATATTCTTTAGATCCATTATGTGAAGGCATAGATGGAGAAGACTTTAGATATTGTAATAAATATTATGATGGTGAGATACCAAGAGAAACTTTTGAAAGAAAAGTAAAAGAATATCGTCTAGCTAATCATCTAGATGATAAAAAAATAGATAATAATGACGTAAAGAAAAAAGATTATTTAAAACCAATAGTAGATTTTCTATTAGAATATTATCTTTATATAATTATAGGAATAGGAATAATAGTACTAATATCGCTATTAGTATTAATAATTAAAAAGAAAAAGAAAAGAACAATATTAGAATAAAAAAGAAGGAGGAATTAATATGAAAAAGTTACCATTAATAACATTATTATCATTTTCCATATTGATTCCCACAATAACTTTAGCAGATAACAAAGATGGATATGAATATAAACTGGCGACAACTATAGCATCTAATAATTATTATTTCTTTGATGAACCATCAAAAAATAAAGATAATTTTGATGAAAATATAAATAATGGGTCAACAATAAATTATACATTGTTTACCAATTTTGAAAATGATTGGTATAAGGCAACTATAAAAGAAATAACACTAGATAATGATTGTGAAGAAGAACAATTTAATGGAAGCGAAAATTGCTGGACATATGCCAGATTTTACTATATTGCAGATCAAATTTCTAGTATGGGAAAAGTTGTAGAAACATCAAAGGGAAGCGGAATTTATAGTAGAGATTTATATGGCAAAAACGGATTAAATATATATCATGGGCATAGTGGATACAAAAATGACTTAGCAAAAAGTGACTGGGAACTAGCAACCAAATCAAATGAGTGTCCTGATTGCACTGGTGAATGGGCTGATGAGAATATAAAAAATATAGATAAATACTGGAAAAAAATATGTTCATCAATTACAACTGGCAATAAAGTTTCTTTGATTTATGATGTTAATGGAAAAGAAGAACCAATAACAAAAAATGATATACTTGATAGTAATACACCAACGATTGTTAAAATTCAAAGAACTTATAAAGACAAAGAATTCGTCGTTCCAAACACTATCGATTGGAATAATAAAATGCAACTTTCTACTAATAATACCACAACCAGTTGTAAAGATGGTAAGACATATCCAATGGATGATGGTGTTCATTCTGTTGTTTTAATTAATGCTCAAGCAACATCAACAGAAAAACAATGCGTTGAAATCAAAAAAACGAGTTCAGCTAAATGCAACGAAAGTGCAAAAATGGAAAATGTAAAATGTTTAAAAACAATAACAAAAGGGAAAAATAGAAGAGATGTAAAATTAGATCAGACAGCTACACTGACAAATATTTTAACACCAACTAAAATATATCAAGGTGGTGGAATAAAACTAGGCTTTATATATTATAACACAGTAAAATGGAGTTTCTCAGAAGACGAAGACGAAAAATATGGTGATGATAGTGAAATAAGAGCTTTATTAAAATCAAAATTAAAAAGTCTAGAAGAACTAAAAAATGATATTACAGTAGAAGTATCTTTAAAAGATGAAAATGGTGATGAAATTGGTAAGATAGGCAACATTCAAAAAAGCTGTGAACGAACAGGCGAATTTAATGAAGGAGAAACAGTCACAACAACATGCACATTTTTATTACCAGAGTCTATAGTGGAATTGGGAACTGGCAAAGTAAAATATACAAATAATCCAGGTCAAGGTATAAACAATGAGTATTATACTCCAATAACATATACTGGTAAGTTATCTTTATACGCCAAAATATCAAATATCAATGTATTAACAGATGTAGATGGCTGGATAGACAAATGGGAATTAACATACGATGGAGAAAAAGATGATAGTTGCAAAGTTAATGTTACTAGTAGATTATATAAACCAGAAAAAAATAATGAATATGCTTTTATCTATAGACCTATAGATTTAAACAATCCATTTCCTAATAGAAACGCTGGAGTAAACTGGTATGATTGGTATAGTGTTCCATACAACAAAAACAGATTAAAATCATCATATGATAAAAAAGAATATACAGCAGAATTAGATAATCAAATAGTTTCTAAAATTAAAGAATACAATAAAAATAATAATAATAATTATTTAGATTGGCGTGGTATATCAGAAACAGGTAAAAGTGAATTTATTGAAAATAATAATTTTATGACAACTTATGGAGGTGGTACACCATGAAATGGTCATTCGCCTCAGTAGGAATGATTGTATTAGGAATAACAGGTATAGCAATAATATTGCTATTTCAACAAATAACCACTTCTAATGAAAACGATTACTATTTGCTTAAAGAAATAACAGAAGCCTCTATGATAGAATCAATGGATATAAAATATTATAGAGAAACAGGAGATTTAAGAATAGTGAAAGAAAAGTTTGTTGAGAACTTTACTAGAAGATACTCAGAGTCAACTCTATTTATAGGCACAAAATATACAATATCATTTTTTGATATTATGGAAGTACCACCAAAGGTTACAATAATGATTAATACAGGTTTAGAACAATATAGAATATATAATGACACAAGCAATTATAATGTAGTTAATAATTTAACTGGTATATTAGAATTTACTGGAAAGAATACATCATCAAAAGATCCAAGTAAAGTTTATACTAAAGGTAAAACATTTGAAAAAACATATTATGCTATTAGTAATAGTGGTACAAACGGCGATATTAGTAGAGAATTTAATGAGCCAATTAAATTACCAAAAGAATTAGATCAAAGTAATATCAGTAATATTAAACCAGAAATACTTAATACAGAAGTTATTTATGGAAATAATGTTGGAGAAATCTTAACAGCACGATTGAATGAGCCAATAGATTGGGCAAAAAGAGAAAATAGCAAAGTTGATCTAAGTATAATAAATCAAGATGACTATATAGATGGTATATCTAGTTTTGAACCAGCAATATATAATTGTAAAAACAAACAAGGAAAACTTCAATACGGTATGTGTGATAAAAATTATAAAGATGACATTTGGATATATTGGAAAGGTTCAATACAAGATCCTAATCAAATTGCAATAATAAAACTTAAAGTTAAATTTACATATGATGAATATGAATATGAATATGATAAAGAAGAGTTTAAATAAAAAGGAGGAAAAAATATGAATAATTTAAAAGCTTCGATGAAAAAATTATTAGGTAACAAAAATACAGTTACAATATTAGGGGTAATATTATGTTTAGTAATACTAGCTATAGGTTACAATTATCGTATAAATTCAAAAGTTGAATTAGTACAAGTACCATATGCAGTTGAAACAATTCAACCAAGAACTTATATAAAAGATAGTATGATAGGTATCATGAACGTACCAAAATCATTTTTAGTAGGAAACTATTATACACAAAAACAAAATATAGTAGGTAAATATTCCAACTATAATACGATAATAGCGAAAGGAAGTTTATTCTATACTGATTTAGTAACATCCAAAGAAGATTTACCAGATTCAGCATTCCAGGATGTTCCTGAAGGATATACAGTTATCAACTATCCTGTTGATATAGAAAGTACATATGCTAATTCAATGGCACCAGGTAGTTATATAAATATCTATTACAAGTCTTTAAATGATAAAGGTGAAGTAATGTTTGGTAAATTCATTAGTAATGTAAAAGTATTAGATGTTAAAGATTCATCAGGACAACATGTATTTGAAAATAGTGAAGAAGCAAGAACACCAGCATATATGTTATTTGCACTTCCTGAAGAAACACATTTATTATTAAGAAAAGCATTATATCTAAAAGAATATGATGTTGAACTAATATTAGTACCTAATACAACAACACTTACTGAAAAAGATAAAGTACAAGTAAGTAGTGATGATATCGAAAACTTTATTAATTCAAAGACTGCATTCGTATCAGTAAATGAATTACCTAAAGTAGAAGATCAAGTAAAAGAAGATACAGATAAAAAAGATAATGATACAACAACAAATAGATAAAAAAGAATAAGGAGGGCAAAACATGGAAGCAGAATTTACCCAAATAGATTTTGGCCCATTAAAACCATTCTTAGTCAATGATGATGTAACAGATATATCATATAGTAATGGTGGACAAGTATGGTTAAAAACATTGTCTCAAGGTGTCTATAGAGTAGAAAATACTGGTATAGATAATACATTAATGGAAAAAATAGCCTTTCAATGTGCTAACTCTATGGGAAAGTCATTTAATATGGCTAATCCATTTCTTGATGCTGAATCAGCAGAACTAAGAATGAACTTTGTTCATGATTCAATAGCTAAAAATGGGATAGCAGCCTTAATAAGAAAAACTCCTGCTAAAATAAGACTTGAAAAAGATAAGATAATAGCAGAAGATTATATTAGATTAAATATTCATGATTTTCTATTAAAATGTGTAGAAGGCCATTGTAACATTATAGTTAGTGGAGAAACAGGCTCAGGAAAAACAGAGTTTATAAAATATTTAGCAGCCCATACAAAAGAAAATGAGAAAATAATAACTATTGAAGATACTCTAGAACTTCATTTAGATAAAATATTTCCTCATAGAGATATTGTAGCAATGAAAACTAATAATATAGCCTCATATTCGGACGTATTAGTAACCTGTATGAGACAAAATCCAAGATGGATATTACTATCCGAAGTAAGAAGTGCTGAAGCTGTAATGGCCGTTCGTAACTCCATATCATCAGGACATAATATTCTTTCCACAATACATGCTGATAAAGCAGAATCAATACCAAGTAGAATGTATAGCCTGCTAGAAACAAATCAAGATGTAAGCCAGTTTCTAGCAACAATACATCGCTATGTACAATTAGGTGTACATATAAAAGGATATTATAGCCAAAAATATAAAAAATTTCATAGAGAAGTATCAGAAGTAGTAGAATTCTATGTTACCGATGAAAATAAAGCAGAATACAAGATACTTTATAAAAAAACACCAGATGGACATGAAACAACGGCAAATCCAACTAAACATCTAATAGAATATCTAGAAAGTCAAGGTGTAATAATGCCCCAAGACGTACTAGTAAAAGAAGAGTTTAGAGATGCTTCAAGTGACAATACAAATAATAACTATGCAGTAGATACAAGTAACTATAATAAGCAAAAACAAGCTATAAATAACACTAATATTATGCAACCAAATCAAACTATTCAGTCAAATCCAAATATAGTTCAAAGTAATACAAATAGTTATAATAATATACCAAATATATATGCAAATAATATACCACATCAAGCTACTATAACTGGTATAAATAATAATAATGTAGTATAAAGGTAGGTGATATAATGGAAATAATTTTAATAGGATTAATAATAATATTCATAATTTCTTATCGTACTAAGAAAGGTGAATCAGTATATAAATTCATATCTGAACAAGCAGTAAATGCTTATAGAAAAATAGAACCATACTCCTTTAAAACAATGAGAGAAAAAGTAAAAGAATTAGGATTAGAATATACCCCAAGACAATACATATTCCAAATATTACTTTTTGCTGGATTGTCAGGAGGCATAAGTTATCTATATTTCTATAATCTAGCTATAACAATAGTATATATGGTATTAGCAGTATCAGTAATTCCATACATCACTTATCTAAGATGTAAAAGACAATATAGTGAATATATATTTGAACAAGTACAAGTATATTGTACTAATACAATAATGGAATTTTCAACTACACAAGCTTTTGTAAAATCATTGGAAGGAGTAGTAGCTTCAGGAGTTTTAGAAGAACCATTATTATCAGATGTAAAAACAATGATAGCACTATCATATGAAAAAGGTGATGTCTATGACTCAATAAAATACATGGATACAAAATATCCATACTATATGGTAAAAAATATGCATCAATTATTCTTACAAGTAACAAAAGAAGGTGCAAAAGATACTCAAGAAACATTTGAAAATATGTTAACAGACATAGATGTCTTAGTAGAAGGAGTATACAGAGATAGATCAGATAGAGCAGCATTCCATAAACAATTCATAACATTTGGTGTATCACTATATGGTATGATAGCCTTAATACAATTACTAATAGGACAAGAGACATATATATCAATGATAGATAATATGTGGATAAGAATATTTGTTCATATTATAGTATTAATAAACAGTTGGTTTCTCCTATCAGGAGAAAAATATTACAACGAGAATGTAGGTGCTGAATAATGATGATAGAATTATTATTAGTAGCCATAATAGTAATATATATATTTATTGTTAATGGAAAAATAAACAAAGACAGTATGTTTGGAACAAACAGTAAACTATGTAATCTACTAAAAGAAAAAGATTATGATTTCTTATTAATAGCAAAATATGGTGATAGAGTATATGATCCAAACGAAGTATATATGAAAAGAGTAAAACAAGGAGTATTAACATCCGCTGCTATAATATTTATTTTTATAACCAATATGAATTATTTAAGTATAATATTAGCATTAGTAATAGGCTTTATAGTATATAAAAGTCAATATTTAAGCCTAAAAAAATGGTATAAACAGCATCTAACATATATAGACTCATTATTACCATATTATTTAAAAACAATAGAAGTACTAATTCAACACTATACAGTACCAGTAGCCTTAGCTAAAAGTATAGATGATGCTCCTGAAGTATTCAAACCAGGACTAAAAGAATTAGTAAGCAAAATAGAAGCAGGTGACTCATCAATAGATCCTTATATGGACTTTGCAAAAGAGTATCCAGTAAGAGACTCTATGAGAATGATGAGATTATTATATAGATTAGGTTTAGGAGAACAAGAAAAGAAACACCAACAACTAGAATCATTTTCAAAATCCGTATCTTCTCTTCAAGCTAAAGCAAGAGAACAAAAATATAAGTCTAGATTAGATGGCATGGAAAGAAGAACAATGGTAATGATGTGTGTTGTAGGATTCGGTTCTCTAGCATTATTATTGGTTTCAATCTTTATGATAATGAGTTTCTAAAGATTTGAAATATAAAAAAAGAATAAAAAAATATATATATGAAAGAAGGTGAGAAGTAATGAAAGAAGCAACAGGTGAAGTATCAATGACTGTAATCGTTATTGTAGCAGTAGCAGTAATTGGTGGAATTTTAGCAGTAATGTGGCCTAAACTAAGAGGTACGATAGAAAAGGGTTGGCAAAATACAGGTAAAGAAGCTTGTGAAAGCGGAGAAGGTACATGGACATGTACTAAAACAGGCTGCTCATGTAAAACAAAATAACAAGTAAAAAGTAGGTGATTAAAAATGAGAGAGGCATTTGGTGGAACTTTTACAATACAATTAATATTATTATTTTTGGCTATATATATAGCTTTTATAGCGGTAGCATTAAATTATGCTAAAGCCTTTAGAGTAAAAAATCAAATAATAAACATAATAGAACAAAATGAAGGTTTTGACTTTGATAATTCAGCAGAAGGATCAGCTCAAAACGAGATAAAAAAATATTTAGTAAGAGTAAGTTATTACGTAAATCTTACTAATATAAAAAATAATAATATTAATGATAATTATAAATGTTACTCTGAAGGTTATTGCGTTGAAAAAATGGGAAGTACTGTTACAGATGGTATAGAAGGAACTTACTATAAAGTTACTACTTATGTAAATATAGATATGCAAGTATTTAATTTAAAGTTTACTATCCCAATACAAGGAGAAACACGTAAAATAGAAAGGATAAATACATAAATGGACACAGTAATATCAAACAAGTATAGTGATGTATTTAACTCTCTAGATATAGAAGTATCTAAGAGATTAAAAGGAGAATATGATGTAGATGAAATAGTATCTACATTCAAAAATTTCTTCTTTAATAAGATGTTTTTAGATATAACAGCAATAAAAGACTATAAAGATTTATCTAATTTACAAAAATTATCTATGAATATAAACATGGATAAAGTAATATTACTATTAGATAAAGATGATGCTATTAGTGATTCAAAAACATTCTTATCAAAATTAGTAAATATGGGAATATATAATTTTACTAAAGATTCAAATAGTCTTATGTATTTATATAATAATCCCAATGTTTATCGTGATGTAGCGTATCTTCAAAATATTGAAGAAGAACCCAGTAATGAGCTTAATGTTATCTCTCATTCAAGACCTGATCGTAAAGTAATAGGTATTAAAAATATTACAGATTCTGCTGGAGCAACGACTTTAATATATTTATTAAAGAAAGAACTAAGTAGTTATTATAGTACTATGGCTATAGAACTAGATAGAAGAGATTTAGTATATTTAAAAGATAAAGATTGCTTATCAATAAAAGATAGTGAATTAGAAAGTACATTAGATAAGTATTATTCAGTAGATGTCTTTTTAGTAGATTTAAATAAATCTCAAAAAGAACATCTATGTACTGATGTATTATATCTAATAGAACCAACTACTATCAAGTTAAATAAATTATCAGTAATAAATCCAAAAGTATTTGGAGAATTAAAAGGTAAAAAGTTAATACTAAATAAGAGCTTATTATCTGAAGATGATATATCTGACTTTGAAGTAGAATCAGATCTAAAAGTATACTATAATATACCTCCAGTAAATGATAAAAAAGACAATAGTAATATAATTTTACCATTATTAGAAAAGTTAGGTTATGTTAAATCTGTAGAATCAGAAGAACCTAAAAGAAAAAATAGACTATTTGATTTCTTCAAATAATATTTTTTTATTTTAACTCAAAATGGTTGAAATAATTGTAGTATTATGGTAGCATCAATATATAAGGTAAAGAAAGGAGTGACCCTCTTATGAAAAATATATTAGTTAAAAATGTTAACCAAATGTTAATCAGGAGGGGTATGTAAATTATTACTTGTAAATCCTTATAATATAAGAAAATATATGAATAAAAAAGACTATGAAATAACTAATAGAAATATTAGCAATTTTTCGTAGTCTTTTTATTAGTATATTAAAAGGAGTCAAAATCATGGTAGAAAAGAAAAAATTTTGAAACAATTAGTATTTTTTGTCTGTATACTAATTGCTAGTAGTAGTATCGTAAACGCACAGACAATAGGACAAAGATGTCCAGCCGGAACTGCACTAGTTTCAGGTACAAGTAAATGCTGTCCATCATATTTTATTGAAAACAAAAGTGTGAAGGCCACAAGCATAGATAATAGTAATAGATGTAGATACTTCAATACAAAAAATAAAACTGGTAGCATTTGCCTTATAAAAAGTAGTGATTGTACAAGTGGCTATGCCAAAGATATGACACCTCAAAAAACATATACAACTACAGTTTATTTCCAACATTCATGGGGGAGGAGGATATATTACAAGGGTATGTACTCAAGCAGAATGCCAATGGATTGAGCAATATTCAGAGTGTCCTTCAGGAACATACTTTGCTGGTTGGCAACAAGTTAGTGGTCGAGGTTACACTGACGGCAGCTTCGTTCAAACAACATCAGATGCAACAGCAAATTATACCCTAACAGTAAAAGCTCTTTGTAACTATAATAAACCACCAGTAACTACTACTAGAACAGAAACAGAAGAAGAACCTAAACAAATAGAAGAACCAGTAGAAGAAGTATGTCCAGCAAGTGATAATAAAGAAAAAATAACAAACATAAATAATTATAAAATTACATATAATTTGAGAGAACAGAAATAATTAGTAGTAGTTCAACAATAGGAGTACTAAGACTAAATCCATTAAAAGATGGTTATAAATTTATTTCATGGCAAGAAAATGGAAAAGATTTTGATTTCAGCCAAAAAGCCTCAAGAGATGTAAAACTAACAGCTAAATATGAGAAACTAACAGATGAAGAAAAAGATAGATATACCTGACCAAATGACTATATATTAGATCCATCTAATGCAAAATGCTATAAGTATCTAAAATTTAATAGAGAAGGTACTACTACTAGTAATTCTAAAATAGATAACATTATGCAAGTACCATATCAAACAAATCAAACTCCTAGTTCATCAACAGCCTATAACTATACAAAAGTAAGTTATACAAATGATTCAAGAATGTGTTATGGATATAATTACCCAAATGAAGGAGATCCAGGAGCTATAAGTTATATTAAAGATGGACCAATAGCAATAACAGGTAAAAATAATGCCACATACTATTTTACTGAAAATGGTAAAAACATAGAATATGAAGATCAAGATTGGTGGAAATCAGAAGACAATTGTAATTTCGGATCAAGTTGTAATGTCGATCAATGTACTAAAATAGAAGGAGCATGTAACATTACATATAGTGCCATTATTTTCCATTCAATTAATGCTACATATGCCAAAGAACTAGATACAACCGAAATAGTTGAAGATAATGATAATAATAATGAAGATAATAATATAAAGGATGATAATGTAAGCGATAATCCCAAAACAGGAAGTAAATTATGGATATTTATCATTCTAGGAGTATCATTTAGTGCAGTAGGTACATATTACTATCGTAAATATAAAAAAGTAGAAGAAAATAGTAACATTTAATACTTTTAATGGTTGCATTTACTTTTATAATTAAGATATACTGTAAATATTAAACCTTTATATTTAAAACAATTGACTTTTAACACTAATTAGTGTAATATATAGTTATAGATTAAGGAGGAAGAAATATGTATTCATTAGCAATAGATGTTTGTAGTGATGGAAGTTTAGCTCCATTATGGACATTAATAGGAACAATAATCAACATAATTTGGATAGGAATACCTATTATATTAATAATATTAGGTTCAATAGATTTAGGAAAGGCAGTTATTTCAAGCAAAGAAGATGAAGTCAAAAAGGCTAAGAAATCATTCCTAAATAGATTACTATATGCAGTAGCAGTATTTTGCGTTGTATGGCTTGTAACATTTATCTTTGATCAAGTAGCTAAATTAGGATTAACAGATGTAGATGCAAATAATGCATCATCATGGAAAGCAT
>QRFC01001859.1_pt1 | contig 16525 bp, 18 predicted proteins | sample 1861061 | NCBI WGS metagenome assembly QRFC01 (sample SAMN09711282, study PRJNA482702) | Human gut metagenome, whole genome shotgun sequencing project.
TTTTATGAATGTGTTTTAAATCAAAATATATAATAGCTTTTCCGCAACCATCCTTTCATAAATCTTTTATCATTCTTCTTATAGTTTTTTCGCTATACCCATATTTTTTTGCTAACTGCTTAATATTAGTTCCGTCATATTCTATCGGAATTTGCTTTTTGACGTATTCGGGATTAAACAGTCTTGTAGGAAATGTTATTTGCATACCCTTATAAATCTGATACATTTTAATAGCAATATCAAATCCAAATTCCTCTGAAATTTCCTCATAAATAGAATTAAACAGCTTTTTTGTTTGTTCACCCCCCACAGACATCACCTCTTGATAATATTTTACCAAATCTGATTTCAGAAGTAAAATCCCGTTGTCCTTGTGTTTGTCCGTATTATTCCTGTTTTTCATATATAATGATATTACGCTCTGTGCCTGACATATAGAGCTTTTTAACATAGGGACAAATGGCTTGTAAAAATTCAGGCACCTCAAAATCAATTTGAAAATTCTCAATATTAAGCCGTTCTCCCTTATTGCATACAACAAAACCGCCCATATCAACATCAATATTTCTGTCTTTTCCATAGCTGTCATCTAAGATTTTTATATCTTCAGATATAGCACTTTGAATGTTAATCGGCAGATGACCGATTTTAAATAGTTCTTTTTCTGTTCCTAATTTAATCATAAATAACCTCCAAAATAAAATTGACCTATGAAAAGATTAAAATCTCATAGGTCATAAAATTTGTTTTCCATATTGCATATGGGTATATCATTAAAATAATATATAATTTATTGTGAAATAGATTCGGAAATCAAATCAGTGATAAACAGATGGCATATTGGTCAGCGTTGCCGCCGACATTGCCGCCCAAATAGATGTGAAATGCTGTGAATTAAAGCTAATCGGACAAAATAAAAATAGCTCAGAACATCACATTCCGAGCTATTTTACTGGCAGGGGTAGTAAGACTTGAACTCACGGCACGCGGTTTTGGAGACCGCTGCTCTACCAACTGAGCTATACCCCTATTTATCGAAAGCTTTAATAGTATATCACATTTCATTACGTTTGTCAAGCATTTTTTTGAAAAAACATCTTTTTCTCAAAAAAATTACTATTTTCTCCAAAATCAATGCTTTTTTCACTAATGCTTATCGATAAATATAATAAAATCATTCGTTGAATAAAACTTTTGCGACATTCATATCATCCTCTGACAAAACAACGATTCCGTTTTTTAAGAGCAGGTCGGCACATACGCCGCTCCCGTCAATCTTTTTACCGCTGAATGTTCCGTCATAGATATGCTTGCATCCGCAAGAGGGACTGTTATCTTTCATTATTGCAAACAATACGTTATTTTCTTTTGCTGTTTCAAGAACCTTTTCCGCTCCGTTTTCAAATTGTTCGGTTACGTCTTCATCGGCATTATTTATGACTCTGCCGCTCCTTATTTCGGAAGGCTTTCTCGGCGTTTTAAGTCCGCCGAGTTGTTCGGGACATACAGGAATTAAAATTCCTCGGTTTTTCCAATCCAAAAACGTTTTATCTTTAAGCATATTCGTCTTTCCGTCATATCTGCAGCAATATCCGTACAGACAGGCGGAAACAAGAACCTTTTTTGACGAACGGCTTTTGTTTTTGCTCATAAAATTCACTCCGTTATTTAAATTTTCAAAATCATTCCGCTTGTTGATTTGTTCGCTTTACTTTAAAAAAGTCATCGGGAAGCTGACTCAATACAATTGCGGCAAACATAATTATACAACCGAATATTTCAATCGTACTCGGTATATTGTTCGGCGGAAGGATTGCTCCGAAAAGCATTGCAAAAACCGATTCAAGACTCATAACAATTGACGCTGTTGACGGTTCGGCGAACCTTTGACCGAACGGCTGGAGCGTATATGCAACGCCGCACGACATTATTCCCGAGTACAAAATCGGGATAATGCAATCCTTAATCATTTCAAGTGTCGGACGCTCGATAATAAACATAAGAACGATATTAATAATTCCGCACACAAAAAACTGTATACACGAAAAGTAAATCGGATTTATATCAAGGGCGTGTCTGTCAACCAATATAATATGTATCGCAAAGAACACTGCGCACAAAAGCGTCAGAACATCGCCTATATTAATTCCGCTCTCATTTCCGGCAACGCTGAGAAGATACATTCCGACAATGGCGATAAGCGCACAGACAAGCGTTTTGGCTGATATTTTCTTTCCTATCAATATGCTCATAATAGGAACAAATATTATGTACATCGCGGTTATAAAGCCCGACTTTCCCGGTGTGGTGAATGTAATTCCCCAAGTTTGAATCGTGCTTGCCACACATAACGCTATGCCGCAGACCGCTCCGACTGTATAAACTTTTTTCTTATCTATAGGTTTTGCACCTTTTCTCTTTTGTGATTTTGAAATAGCAAAACAGACCGGCATAAGCACAACAGAGCCTAACAGCATTCGAATTCCGTTAAATGAATTCGGACCGAGAATATCCGCACCTGCACTTTGGGAAACAAAACTTGCGCCCCATATCATTGCGGTAATCAAAAGAATTAAAGTTCCTTTGATGTTGCTTTTGAACTTAGCATTGCCGTTTAATTCATTGTTTGCCATAATAAAACCTCCGATGTCTTTTTTTATATAATGTTTTTATTATACACGATTGGATTTTTAATTACAATAGTATAAATAGACAATTTTTGACTCAATACGCATTAATTTTACTCGCACATATGTGATTTGAAAGATATTGGATTATTTAACACAGAATTAACATAACATTGCTTTTGGAATTAACATAACATATTGTAAAATGATACCTGTAAGAAATAAAAACAAAATATTTAAGGAGAGTGATTTTTTATGAAGAAAATCATAGCAATTTTAACCACAGCGGTATTGGCATCCGCATTAATAACAGGATGTTCGGGCGATGTTGAACCGACATCATCGAACTCATCACAAGGCACAAACTCATCTCAGCAAGCAACAGTATCAACAGACGGTTCGACATCAATGGAAAAAGTTATCGGCTATCTCAGCGAGGTGTATATGGAAGATAACAAAAATGTAAAGGTTACATACAACCCAACGGGCTCGGGTTCGGGAATCCAGGCGGTAGGCGAAGGTCGTTGTGACATAGGTCTTTCGAGCCGTGACCTCAAAGATGATGAAAAACAGACTTTGGAAGGCACGGTTGTAGCAATAGATGGAATCGCAATGATTGTAAATCCTCAAAACGGTGTTGAAAACCTCGCTGTTGACCAAATCGCAAAGATTTATACCGGAGAGGTAACGAACTGGAAAGATGTTGGCGGCAGCGATGCACCGATTGTATTAATCGGCAGAGAAGCGGCATCGGGCACTCGTGACGGATTTGAATCAATCACAAAGACGAAAGATAAATGTAAATACAATCAGGAACTGACATCAACAGGTGACGTAATCCAGACAGTATCGAGCAACCCGAATGCAATCGGTTATGCATCACTTGCGGCGGTAAAAGACAGCATCAAAGTTTTGAAAGTCGAAAACGTTGCACCATCAAAAGAGACAATCCAAGACGGAAGTTATAAAATCCAGAGGGACTTTGTTCTCGTAACCAAAAAAGATTCAAAATTAAGCGACGCAGCTCAAAAATTCTTTGACTTTGCCACAAGCAAAAACGCAGACAGCCTTATCGAAAAAGCCGGTGCTATTCCGGTTGTTCGCTAAACAGGTGGGATAATTTATGAATAAAACAAGAGAAAACTTATCAGACACAGCAGTTGTACAAAACACATCTTCAAAGCCGCTGAAAGGCGGATTAAGATGTAAAGCAAAAACGATGACAAATGCAACAAAAGCAAAGGGCAATAAAAAATTAGCGGAAAGTATAATGAATGCCTTATTTACGATTTGCGGCCTTGCGGCACTTGCGTTTGTAATAGTTATAACAGCGTTCTTGTTGGTATCCGGAATACCCGCAATAGGAAAAATCGGGTTTGTGCAATTTATTCTCGGTAAGGTCTGGGCACCGACGGCGGCATCTCCGCTTTACGGAATACTGCCGTTTATAACATCATCGGTAATAGGCACAATCGGCGCAATTCTAATCGGCGTTCCGCTCGGATTATTGTGTGCAATCTATATTGCAAAGTTTGCACCGAAAAAGTTTGCGTCAATACTCGGTGAGGCGGTTCGGCTTTTGGCAGGAATCCCCTCGGTTGTCTATGGTCTTGTCGGAATGATTATAATTGTTCCGACGGTTCGAGAGGTATTTAATCTGCCTGACGGAGCAACGCTTTTTTCGGCAATAATTGTTCTTTCGATTATGATTCTGCCATCGGTAATAAGTGTTTCCGAGACAGCAATCCGTGCCGTACCGAAAGAGTACGAAGAGGGATCGCTTGCCCTTGGCGCAACAAAAGCCGAAACGGTTTTTAAGGTAGTTGTTCCTGCGGCAAAAAGTGGAATATTAGCCTCGGTTGTTCTCGGAACGGGAAGAGCAATCGGCGAAGCAATGGCGGTAATGATGGTATCGGGCAACGCGTCAAATATGCCAAAATTATTCGGCAGCGTCCGCTTCCTCACAACAGCGGTCGCATCAGAGATGTCTTATTCATCGGGATTGCAAAGAGAGGCGTTGTTCTCGATTGCGTTGGTACTCTTTATATTCATTCTGATAATAAATGCCGTTCTCAACTTGATTGTAAAAAGAAAGAAGGACTGACCTATGAATAATTCGGATAAAACAATTTCAAAACGGCGAAAAACGGGCAATTTTATAAAAATGGCATTTATGTATGCCGCGACAACGATAATATTGCTGTTCCTTGCATTTTTAATAGGTTACATATTATTTAGAGGTCTGCCGAATATTACGATTCAATTTTTGACAAGTAAACCGAGCTTAGTTCGCGAAACAATCGGCATTCTTCCAAATATTTTGAACACGGTTTATGTTATATTAATGACGATAATCGTTGTTCTTCCTATCGGAATAGGTTCGGCGGTATATCTTAACGAATATGCGAAAAACATACGTCTTGTCGGTTTGATTGAGCTTGCAACGGAAACTCTTGCCGGCATTCCGTCAATAATATACGGACTTGTCGGTATGCTGATTTTTGTCAGATTCTTTTCGTTCGGAACAAGCCTTGTTGCCGGCGCGATGACTTTGGCGATTATGACACTCCCGACCATAATCAGAACTGTTCAAGAAAGCCTGAAAACCGTTCCCGACAGCTATCGGGAGGGTGCTCTCGGTCTCGGCTCGGGAAAGTGGCATATGATACGTACGGTCGTTTTACCGTCGTCAATTGACGGAATAGTGACGGGATGTATTTTGTCAATCGGGCGAATTGTGGGCGAAAGCGCCGCATTGCTCTTTACCGCAGGTATGGCAAACGAAATAATAGGATTTTTATCCGCGCCGCTGCCCAATAATGCAGGCTCAACCCTCACCGTTGCGCTTTATATGTACGCAAAAGAGCGCGGTGAATTTAACATCGCTTTTGCAATAGCCGCAATACTTTTGATATTAACATTTATAATAAATCTCGCCGCCAAATTTGCGGCATACAAGTTTAAAAAAGGAGGAACGGGAAAATGAGTGACATAATTAAAGCCAAACACCTTAATTTATGGTACGGGACAAATCATGCTTTAAAAGATATAAATATAAGCCTTCCCGAAAAGAAAATATCCGCCCTTATCGGTCCGTCGGGATGCGGAAAATCCACATTTTTAAAAACGCTTAACAGAATGAATGATTTGGTTGAGGGATGCCGAATAGAGGGAAATGTAACTCTTTGCGATACAGATATATATCACGATATTGATGTTACCGTATTGAGGAAGCGCGTCGGAATGGTGTTTCAAAAGCCTAACCCCTTTCCGATGAGTATATATGATAATATTGCATACGGTCCGCGCGTTCACGGAATAAAATCAAAGGTTAAGCTCGATGAAATAGTTGAACGCTCGCTTAAACAGGCGGCAATATGGGATGAATGCAAAGACAGGCTAAAAACAAGCGCTCTGTCGATGAGCGGCGGTCAACAGCAAAGGCTTTGCATAGCAAGAGCGCTCGCTGTTGAACCTGAGGTTTTGCTTATGGATGAACCGACAAGTGCACTTGACCCCATTTCCACATCAAAAATCGAGGATTTGGCTCTTGAACTTAAAGATAGTTATTCTATCATAATAGTAACGCATAATATGCAGCAAGCGGTGCGTATAGCCGATAAAACAGCGTTTTTCCTGCTCGGAGAAATAGTTGAATTCGACGATACCGAAAAAATGTTCTCAACCCCGTCGGATAAACGGACGGAAGATTATATAACAGGGAGGTTCGGATAATGAGAAATCGTTTTGACGAACAATTATCACAGCTCAATACCGAGCTTATAACTATGGGTGCACTGTGCGAAGAAGCAATTTCGGGTGCGGCAAAATACCTTATTGACAATGATTCGGCGCTTAAAGAAAAGGTAATAGATACCGATAAACAAATAGACCGAAAAGAAAGAGATATTGAAAATTTATGTTTGAGACTTATTTTGCATCAGCAACCGGTGGCAACGGATTTAAGACTTATATCCGCTGCGCTTAAAATGATTTCGGATATGGAGCGAATCGGCGACCAGGCATCGGATATTGCTGAGATAGTTAAGTTTGTAAACAAAACCAATTTAAGAGAAAACGTACATATCGGCGATATGGCGCGTGCAACAATAAAAATGGTAACCGATAGTATTGACTCGTTCGTAAAGCGTGATATGGACATCGCACAGAGTGTAATTTTGCACGATGATACAGTGGATAACCTTTTCTTAAAAATCAAAGGCGAGCTTATCTCGGCAATAAAAGACGGAACAGGCGATGCTGAGGCACTTATTGACCTGCTTATGATTGCAAAGTATTTTGAGAGAATCGGCGACCATGCCGAAAACATTGCCGAATGGGTCATTTATTCCATTACGGGAAAGCACGCGGAATAAAAAATAATTATAGTTGCTTTATGAAATATTTTTTGATATAATAGAAAGCAGGAAAGCACATGAGTATAAAAGCCATAGTTTTTGACAAAGACGGAACACTGATGAAATTTGAAGATTTTTGGATTCCGGTTGCCGAACAATTTTTAAATAAGTTGAAAATTGCGGATTATTTTGATGAAGTATTCACATTTGACGGAATACATCCCGCAAAACCAAATCCATATTATGTGAAAACTATATGCAGGAAATATAACCTTGCACCAAGTGAGATTATAATGGTCGGCGACACCCTGATTGATATGGATTTTGCCAAGAACAGCAATGTTACGGCTGTTGGGGTCGCGGAAAAAGATAATGATAAAAAGTACCTGAAACAATATACAAAATATGTGCTGGACAACGTATCCGAAATTGCGGACTTTCTAAAAAATGGAGTGATTATTAATGATATATCTTGTTGAAGATGATGACAATATCAGAAAATTGGTGAGTTACGCCCTGACAAAAGAGGGGTATGATGTCAAAGGTTTTGCTGTTCCGTCCGAGTTTTGGAACGAAACAAAGACAGAAATCCCGGATTTGGTTATGCTCGATATAATGCTGCCGCAGGAAGATGGTCTGTCGATATTGAAAAAGCTCAGAACAATGCACGAAACCGAGGATTTGCCGATTATTATGCTTACGGCAAAAGACAGCGAGTTTGACAAAGTAACCGGGCTTGATTTGGGTGCGGACGATTATATATCAAAACCGTTCGGCATGACCGAGCTTATTTCTCGGGTAAAAGCTTTACTGCGCAGATTTAACCGTCTTAAAACAAAGAAAAAAACATACGAAATCTGTGCGCTTTTTGTTGACCCCGAAAAACATATTGTAAAGGTTGACGGCGAAGAAATCACGCTTTCTTTTAAAGAATATTCGCTTTTGCTCGTTTTGCTGGAAGCAGACGGAAACGTTGTTTCTCGAGATACTCTTTTAACAAAAATATGGGGCGAATATTATGATGAATCGCGTACCCTTGACGTACATATCCGAAAGCTCAGAGTTAAGCTTAAAGAGGCGGGCTCTCTTATCAAAACCGTTAAAAATGTAGGTTACAGAATCGGAGGAGAAGAAAATGACGCATAAGATATTTCGCTCGACATTTATAACCTGTATTATCGTTCTGGCTGCGTGCTTTATTTTGACGTTTTCTGTTTTGTACTCATTTTTTGAACACCAAACAGAAAATGAATTAAAAGGCGAAGTTGATTATATCGCATATTCGATAAAAGACGATTACAAAAGTTTTTTTAAAACGTTTTCGGACAAGGACAAGCGAATAACACTTATTTCGCAAGACGGTACGGTTATTGCCGACACAAACGCACATGCGGATGAAATGGAAAATCACGCTGACCGCATTGAGCTTATAGATGCCCAAAAAAACGGTTACGGCTCGTCAACGCGATATTCAAAGACATTGACCGAAAAGACATTTTATTATGCAAAAAAATTGGATAACGGTAGTGTTTTGAGAATTTCCGCAACGCAATACAGTATCGTAACAATCTTTCTCGGATTGGTTCAACCCTTGATATTTGTCATTGTTTTTGCTCTTATCCTTTCGTTTATATTATCGACCAGGGTTTCAAAAAGAGTTATAAAACCGATAAATTCAATTAATCTCGATAACCCCGAGGAAAGTGATACATACGAAGAATTATCGCCGCTCTTGCATAAAATAGTTAAGCAAAACCGAACAATTTCGGCACAGATAGAGAACGCACGGCATCTTCAAGAGGAATTTAGACTTATAACAGAGAATATGAGCGAAGGTTTTTTGGTTGTCGATAAAAGCTTTCGGCTTTTATCCTGTAACTCCGCGGCGTTAAAGCTGTTGAATGCAAAAGACAATCATGATCTTTCGCGCGAGATTATAACCCCTGATACAGAGACCGAACTTTTCGACGATGCGAAAACCGTGTTCAGTCTTAACCGCACATCAGACTTTCGCCGTACAATATCGGACGCTCTCGGCGGTCAGCATATCGAAAACAAAATGAAATATGATGACAGGATCTATACGCTCATCGCCAACCCGGTCAAAAGCGGCGGAGATATAATGGGGACGGTTGTGGTTATAATCGATGTTACAGAGACGGAACATCGCGAACAGATGCGGCGCGAGTTTACCGCCAATGTATCGCATGAACTCAAAACGCCGCTTACATCTATTTCGGGCTTTGCCGAACTGATGAAAGACGGCGGACTGACCGATGAAACGGTTAAAGACTTTTCATCATCGATTTATACCGAGGCACAAAGACTTATCAATCTTGTTGCGGATATAATCAAAATATCCGAGCTTGATGAAACGAGCGAGCATTTAAACGATGAAAGCATAGACATTTTTGAACTGTCAAAAGAAATAATCAATCGCCTCAAACCGAGTGCGGATAAAAAGAATATAAAGTTTGACATCACGGGAAAAAATACGCGGATTACAGGCGACCGCCGTATAATTGACGAGATGATTTATAATCTTTGTGACAATGCGATTAAATATAACAAAGTCGGCGGCAGGGTTGATTTAAAAATTTCCGATGACGGCGAAAAAATAAACCTGTCGATCAGCGATACGGGAATCGGTATTCCTCCACAATCACAAGACAGAGTTTTTGAACGATTTTATCGGGTTGATAAAAGCCGGTCAAAAGCCGAAGGCGGTACGGGTTTGGGATTATCTATTGTAAAGCACGCAGCAATGTATCACAATGCAGTTGTATCGTTACAGAGCGAGGTCGATAAAGGTACAACTGTTACTGTTTCGTTTAAAAAATAAATTTAAGGCATATTTTACCGAAAATGTATTGTAATTTTCCGATTGCTATGATATAATAGTTTATGTTCATGGTTTTGAACATAAACTATTATTGAAAAATACATTATTCCGGCTGCCCCGATTTGTCCGTATGGGGATATATGCCGATATTGCGGACAGAAAGGCAATGAAAGTATGTACGAAAAGATAAGAAGCAAAAAAGGTTTTATAAGCGATATGGACGGCGTTCTGTACCACGGAAACAATCTTTTACCCGGAGTCGTTGATTTTGTGAACTGGCTTCAGGAAAACGAAAAAGAATTTATTTTCTTAACCAACAGTTCAGAACGTACTCCGCAAGAACTAAGCCGCAAACTCGGAAGAATGGGGCTTGATGTTTCAACGGAGCATTTTTACACAAGTGCGCTCGCAACGGCGGAATTTCTTTCCACACAAAATCCCGGTTGTACAGCGTATGTTATCGGTGAAGCGGGGCTTGCAAACGCGTTGTATGACTGTGGAGTTGATATGAATGATGTAAATCCCGAATATGTTATTGTCGGTGATACACGGACGTATAATTTCGAAAAGATTGAAAAGGCTATCGCTCTTGTGAACAAAGGAGCAAAGCTCATCGGCACAAATCCCGATATTACAGGGCCGACTGAACACGGAATTATGCCTGCAACAGGTGCGCTGATTGCACCGATTGAAATTGCGACAAACAAGAAAGCGTACTTTGTCGGAAAGCCGAATCCGCTTATGGTTCGGCATGCAAACAAGGCTCTTTCGTGCCATACAGAGGACACTGTGTTCATAGGCGACAGAATGGACACCGATATTATTTCGGGTCTCGAATCGCTGATTGACACGGTTCTGGTTCTCAGCGGTGTTACATCACAAGATATGATTTCAGACTTTCCGTATCGTCCGACATACATAATGGACGGTGTGGGCGATATTTTGAAATAAAAATTTAAACTCAATATCAAAACCGCAGGTGTTTATACACTTGCGGTTTTGATATAGTAACTTTTAGTTGTTTGATATTACTTTCTTGTTTATATAATCAAAGCAAAGTGAACGTTGACTTCTGAAATAGTGGTCAACGTTGTTTCCGACTCTTACAATTTTAAGAAGTCCCAGATTCGCATCAATGCTTACAACGTTAAAGCAGTCATATGTTCTCGTACCTCTGATACGCTTTCCGTCACACCAACCGTCCCAATTCGTTGCGCTCGGAACAGCAGAGTTCAAAACACCGTTATCGGTCATTCCGAACAAATCATGATGAACGTGACCTACAAGATTTACTATATGACAGCCGCCTGACTTGATAAAGTCAGCGATAATCGGTTCAAACGGGCAAATCGAGATCTTACCCTCTACGGTTTTCCAATCGTTTATCGAATGGAATGTAACGCCGAATGTGTCATGAACGTAAGCGGTAGGCTCGTGCATTGAGGTTATAACGCAAAGTTCTTTTTCTCTCGCATCATTCAAAATATTTTTGAGCCATTCACACTGAAGCTCAATATCATAGTATTGGTCAAGAACGATTAGGCGAAGGTTTGATTTCGGAAAATCTTTATAATATGTCATAGAAAAGTCACAGTCGAGATAAACCGTTCCCTCAACGGAATCGTCATTCATCGGCGCAAACAAAAGTTTGTGTGCGGATTCTTTTGTGTTCTTTATCCATTTTCTGGTGTGAATAGTGTCGTGGTTTCCGACACAGTTATAAATCGGACGGTCACAGGGAATTCCGTAGTTATAAAAATCCGCGTAAAGCTGTTGATTATTTCCGCAATAATCCCCCGAATGCAATCCGAATGAAATGTATTCTTTATAATAATTTATGTATTCAACGGTTCTGTTCCACAAATCCAAAACAGCGTGAATATCCGAGAAATGGACAAATTGAAGCGGTGTGAACTTATCATCGGCAACAGATTTGAAAAACCTTGTTCTGCTTGCTGTCCCTTGAACAATCAAAGGTTCAACATCGCGATTGAGTTCAACAATATCATCGGTTAGGTTTAACATAATTAACTCTCCTTAATTTATAAAAAATGTAATGTAACCTAATTATAACAAAATAAACAGATTTGTCAACTCATTTCGGCGTTTTTTTTAGAATATAACATTGTATTTTTTTGTCTTGTGTGATATACTGTTTAATATAATTAATTTTTAAAAGGTGAGTTAATGTTCGAAGAAACAAATAAAAGTATAAAAGAAACGCTCAAAGAGCTTACCGGTCTTTTTGGGGTAAGCTCGCAAGAGGAAAGTATTTTTGGATATATCAACGGGTATTGCAAAGCTCTTGTTGACGATATATATACCGATAATTTCGGTAATATAATTGCGAATATATATTCGGACAACAAAGATGCGAAAACGTTAATGTTCGAGGCACATACCGATAGAGTCGGATTTATGGTTTCGGACATATCCGATGACGGAAAAATAAAATTTTCGGCTTTGGGCGGTATTGATGCAAGAACATTGCCGTATTCCAATGTGGTTTTTGAGCACATCGAAAGTAATTCGGATTCAGCGCACAATGATGCTCTGCGTGGAATAATTATGACGGATAAAAAAGCCGAAAACACAGACAAACCTCCTAAAATTGATGAAATGTTTATATTTACGGGATATTCAAAAGATGAGCTTAAAGACCGAATTTCAATCGGTGATAAGGCAATAATCGATTCGGGATTCATTGAACTTATGGGAAATTCGGTTTGTTCGGGTGCTATGGATAACCGAGCAGGGGTTACCGCTGTTTTGTATGCTCTCAAAAAGATTGACCGCACAAAGCTTAAATATAATATAAAAATACTCTTTTCATCAGAAGAAGAATTGGGACTTCACGGCGGATATACAGGAACGTTCGATACAACCGCGGACGCGGCAATAGTCGTTGATGTTACGCATGGGATGACGCCCGACAGCAAGGATATGGTCGGTGTATTTAAATTGGGCTGCGGAGCGGTTATTTGCCGCGGTCCGAATTTAAGTTTTAAACACACAAAAAAGCTTATTGAATTGGCTGATAAACAGGATATTCCGTATGAAATAGAGGTTGCGCCGACTCACAGCGGAACAACCGCATGGGCAATACAGATGAGTGGCGGCGGAACACCCGTAATGCTTGTTTCTGTTGCGGATAAATATATGCACACCAATGTTGAAACAATTTCGATTGATGATGTTGAGTCTGTTTCGAAACTGTTGTGTGCAGCGGCAGAGGAGGGTGTTGGGATTGAATAATATGATAAACGCAATAGAACAAACTTACAAAACGAAATCACCGTGCGGAAACGAAAGTGAGGCTATTAAATATATAAAAAGCGAACTTGAAAAAATCAATGTCAAATCGGTTTCGGACGGAATGAATAACATAATTATCAAAAACTCCGTCCCCGAGGAACGACCACGGGTATTGCTTGCGGCGCATACCGATGAGCCGTGTTTTATCGTCACTCAAATATCAGAAAACGGATATTTAAAGTTTGATATGATAGGTGATACGGATTCTCGTTCGATTCTCTCAAAAAGGGTTGTCTGCGGTAATGTAAAAGGCGTTATTTCCGCAAGGGCAATACATCTTTTAAGCAAAGAGGAGCGAGAAAGAGAAGTCAATGTAAACGACTTGTTTATTGATATTGGTGCCGAGAATGCGGACTTAGCGAAAAGGTTTGTATCTCCGGGCGACTGTTTTGTTTTTGATACCGACGTAATCAAGCTTGGAAACAGAACGGTTTCTTGTTTCGGAATAAGTGATAAAATATCATATCTTGTTTTGCTTGACATAATTCGTTATTTCAGAAATAACAACGCCGGACCGGATGCGGTTTTCACCGTTCAAAGGCATATGTATAACCGTGGTATGAAATGTGCGATAACATCTTCGTTTACCGATTTACCGATTGGATTGAGTGTGGTTATTGACTGTATTGACATTCAGCAAATTGATAAAAAGGTCAACGCCTTAAATGATGAAACGGTATATCTTGCTGTTGATAAAATCATGTTTGGATATACTTCAAAAATAACGGACAAAATTAAAAGAATTGCCGAGAATATGAATGTTAATCTTGAAATTTTAACAGACAACGGAAAATCAGACGCAAACGCATTTATAACGCAAAATTCCGATGTTCCGACAGTGACATTAATGACAGGATGCCTAAATAAAAACACCGCTTATCCTATTATAAACATCAACGGTGTTCAAAAACTAAAAGACTTAATTATAAGAATAACGGAGGATATATTTAATAATGGAATCGATTGAAACAAGCTTTTGTCTGTCGCAATATAAGTATATATATGAATATATGAGCAAAAATACGCCAAAAGGATTCGAAATCAAGACTGATAAAATGCAAAATATTACCGTATATAATCCGAGTTCGCACCGCGAGAGCAATAACCTTGTTCTTTTTAATGTGAATATGCCGTATATGGTTGTAACCGATATTAAGGATGATAAGTCGGCAGAGTTTGAATTGGTAGTGTATAAAGATGTTATATCCAACCAATTTGTATATAAAAATGGCAAATGTATCGGAATAATCCGAAGCAAAAAAGACGATTCATCAAAGCAATATATTGAAATTATTTCCTATAATGATGTGAAAATCGGAGATATTTTGACAGTTGAAACACTAAAAACACAGAAAGGTGAAATACTTTACACCGATTCGATATACAGTGATTTTCTTGAATATTACATTGGTTATTTAAACGGATTTGAATCAAATTTTGTAAAGCTAAATAACTTTACAGTGTGTTTTTCCGAAACGACGACTTTTAACTATTTAAATAAGCAAAAGTTTGATAATATTATTTTTATTGATTTGGTAAAGGCCGATGAAAACACTTCTGATTTTAAGTTCGACGGCGGTTCGGGACTGATTATGAAAAACGGTGGCTATGTAATGCGAAATGCTTTTTATGACAAAATCAAAGATTTGTTTAAAGGTGAAGCCGGGTACGGTTTATGTTTTTGCAAAGAATCAACGCTTGCGGAAAAGGCAGAAATATTATTCGGAACTCCCGTTTATTCAATAGGTGTTCCGATAAAATTTAAAGACTGCGGCTTATCCGAAATATCACAGCGAGATATTTCGAGTGCCGCAAAATTAACTGTTGAGATATTAAACAGAATATAAAATTAAAACGGAATGGAGATTAAAATGAACAATAAGACATTAAATGAAATTTACAGTAACGATTTTGGTATAAGCACAGAAATTTTGAATTTGGCAAAAGATGCAGAAGAATCGGCAAAGGCTTTTTTTGAAGGCATTGATGAGATTGCGGCATTTAACCAAGCAAAAGTTCTTTCGGCATTTTCACGCGCCCGTGTATCATATGCACATCTGGGTGATACAACGGGATATGGTTATGATGATATAGGACGTGATACGCTGGATAAAATTTTCGCCGATGTATTCGGTGCCGAATGTGCCTATGTTCGTCATAATATAGTGAGCGGAACGCAAGCTCTTGCGAGCTGTCTTTTCGGTATCCTTCGCCCCGGTGACACCATATGTTCGGTTGTCGGCGGTCCGTATGACACGATGGAAGAAGTAATAGGTATACGCGGTGACGGGGATTACGGCTCGTTAAAGGATTTGGGTGTATCATATCGCCAGATTGATTTACTGCCAAGCGGCGAGGTTGACTATAACAAAATTATGTCAACCTTTTCAGAAAACGAAATCAAGCTTGCGCTCATCCAGCGTTCGCGAGGTTATGCTTGGCGTGATTCTTTGAGCATAGATTCGATTAAAAAAATAATTTCTTCAATAAAAAAGGTAAGTCCGAATACTGTATGTATGGTTGACAACTGTTACGGTGAATTTGTTGAAAAAAGCGAACCGACTCAGGTGGGGGCGGATTTAATGGCAGGTTCTCTTATAAAGAACCCGGGCGGCGGACTTGCTCTAAGCGGCGGATACATAGCAGGAAAGACAGAATACGTTGAAAAAGCGGCATGTCGCCTGACTGCGCCCGGACTCGGCAGGGAACTCGGTGCAACTCTCGGTCAGAACCGCACAATGTATCAAGGATTTTTTAATGCTCCGCACGCTGTTGCACAGAGTATTAAAACCGCAATTTTCTGTGCTTTTATGTTTTCAAAAATGGGGTACGAGGTTTGTCCTCTTCCCGACAGCAAGCGCAGCGATATAATTCAATCAATTAAGTTTAACAATCCCGAACATCTTATTGCATTCTGTCGCGCAATACAAAGCGGTTCACCGATTGACAGCTTTGTTTCCCCCGAACCGTGGGATATGCCCGGCTATGGTGACCCGGTAATAATGGCGGCAGGTACATTTGTTCAAGGTGCGTCCATTGAACTTTCGGCTGATGCGCCGATTTGCGAGCCTTATATTGCATATATGCAGGGCGGCCTTATCTACAGTGCGGCGAAAATCGGAATTTTAAAAGCGGCCGATGCAGTTTTAAAAATTAACAACAATAAATAATACAAGACGGGCTAAAACATTTCCGCCCGAAATGTTTTAGCCATAAATATATTATAACAGGAGAGAAAAGCAATGAATGTTAAAAAATGTGTTTTGGATGAAAATAAGATATGCGATGATTGCGGCGAATGTAATTATTGCGATTTAAACCCTTTTAAAATTTGTGATAACTGCGGAAAGTGTATCGGTATGAATGAGGAGTACCGCGAAATT
>QRFC01001863.1_pt1 | contig 16501 bp, 22 predicted proteins | sample 1861061 | NCBI WGS metagenome assembly QRFC01 (sample SAMN09711282, study PRJNA482702) | Human gut metagenome, whole genome shotgun sequencing project.
CGGTACATGATTTTCCCCACTACGGTACAAATGGTGTACTACGTTGTGTCATGTTATACCGAGAATTCTATGTTATATGCCTAAGCGTAATAGCGCTAATGGAATGTTACAGCTATGAACTAATATTATACTACATGTCAGGTTACGTTTATAGCACCGCAATTACTATATATATTGTATCATATCCGGGGATGCCGTCAATGTCGATCTGATAAAAAATTTTTTGTAAATGACGCGTTACGGGTATTGACAAAGTGCGGAAAACCGGTTATAATATGGGCGTAGCCCAGCAAAACAAACACAAAAACATAAACGAAAAGGAGACTAAAAACAATGACTTGGACGGTTGAAAACATTAACACGTACATGAAAGCGTTAGCAGCAGAGGCCAAAGGATTAAAGCGCAAAGGGTGGACAGATGACGAAATTCACGAATTTGTGGCAAGGGCCGCACATGTGCCTATGGTTGAATGTGATGACAACCTTCTGGACGAAATCGCCTATGCAATGGAACGGGCTGGATTGTTCGAATTTTAATAGCCGAAACGGCCCTAGGGCCGTCCGCGTCGAATGGCCGCGACGCGCTGACGAGGCAGGCCGGAAACCAATACTGTAGGGAGGATACGATACAATGGGCAAACTAGAATTCGCAGGGCGCACCGTGGAAATCACGCCCGCTGATTATTATACGCTGATGGTATCTGCATCGGATCGTATGCTGTATTGCCAGCAAAATATGGACATGGCAAGTAGCCATGAGGATTTAGGATATTGGGAGCGTGAGCTGGAGCGTGCGACGGCGGTGCGGCTGAAGCTGGTTACACATAAAGATTAGCCCCGCAAGACAACAAAACGAAAAGGAGTAAACAGTAATGAAAACTTATATTGTAGCAATTGAAGGTCAGGAAATGGATTCTCCGGTATTTGAGACAGACAGCTTAAAAGCGGCGAAAGCGTGGGCAACACGCAACCGTTACTATAACGGGCGGCTGACAGTCCCGTGTATTTATATTCGGCTGCTTGACGGCCGCGTGGAGCTTGCCGCCATTGGTGAATATAACCGGGGTACGGCCCGGACCAAATGGTCGGGCGTATATTAGCCGAAACGCATGGATCCCGGCGCTTTCAAAATAATCAGAAGGGGGTAACAAAATGCCTATCAAGTGGGAGAAGTACACATATAGAATCGCCTGTCGCCGCAGGGCGCCAAACGGGCCGGATTTTACCTGCGATCAACTTGTAAACGGTTATGTTTGCGGAGTTGATTTGCATGATTCCAACCGGCCGTGGCCGATTGGAATCCATAAATATGGCAAACGTTGGATCCTGACGGATCTTATATCAGGTATGCGGGTTCGGGACTTTACCAAACGCCCGACCGAGGTTGACCTTCCGGGTTGCATGTGGCTGATCCTGAAATATTGGGAAAGGCGTAGCAAGGAACGGGGGGTATTAGGGCCGAGCTTGGATCAGCTGGCATACGAATCACTGTGTCCGTTTACTCCGGAGCTGCGGAGGGTTGAGCCGGTTATGTTTTGCTTAACGCACTATATGTATCCCGAATTTAATTACATTATGTTGAGTAAAGGCTGGGTGGTTAAATGACCGTCATTTTGTGGGCCGTTGTAGGCCTTGCAGGTATCGGACTGTTGACCGCGATATCTGAAGTATTCAGCAATTATGCCCCGACTTTAGGGGCCATGCTGTTCTTTGATAGCATAAAACAGGTTTTACTGCAAATTCTTTTCATTGGCGGTGCAGCAACATTTTTTGCGGCCCTGCTAATCGGGATGCTGGAAAGGGGTGGTGCGTAATGGTAGTTGTATACATTTGTTCGGCTCTAGCTGTCACGTCTTTAGTTCTTGGGGTGAAAGCTATGCGAGAAGATGAGATAATCGGCGGCCTTCTAATCGGATTAGCGTTTATTATTTTTATAGGCGTTTGCATTATAGGCGTATTAGAAGGGGGTGTAGCATAATGTCACGCAAGCCGTCCATAACGCGCACGATCACCACAGAAGACGTGACGATCAGTGCAGCAAATGAACAAAGCGGTCGGGTGCAAGCCCTGACCGTGACAATCCCGTCCGGCAGCAAAACGGACCTTGAGCGCCTGCGCGTGATTCGTCCGCAGCTACCACCGCACATCCAGCCGCTGCGCGTGGTAAAAGTCAGTGCACCGGAAACGCATATATACAGGATGAGCATTCCGGATTTTGTCTCACATGCTTCAATTTATGATTGCCGTGACGGCAATAACAAGTTGTAAACAAGTTATAAACAAGTTGTAAATGAGGTCAAACCTCTTTACATAAATAACAGAGCAGCCGACTCATAAAACACAGGCAGAAAGGAAAAACTATGGCTAATCAGAATTACACCTGCAAGATCATCGAGAGCAATGGCGAATTTGACGCCTACGAGCGCGTCATGTGCAAGGATCTGGGGGACGCAATCCCCCTTGACGATGCGACGCTGCAGGGGCCTGTCGTGATCGAGTACGAAAAGCACTTGATCCTTGGAATCCACAACGAGAAGTCCGAAGACAAGGACTACGAAAAGTGCGTTGTGATCGATCCGGAGGGCCGCAAGTTCGTTTGTGGCGGCGCGACGTTCCGCCGCGAGCTGGAGAACATCGTTGCCGATCTGAGCGATGCTGGGATTATCAGCGGCTTCAACATCAAGGTATACAGAAAGGCAAGTAACAATTACAAGGGCAAGGATTTCATCACTTGTTCTCTGACCCGCGAAATGACCACTTTCTCGACCGCTACTGCCGATTGCATCCCGCTGTCATCTGTTGATGCGCAGTAAACCCACAAGGCCCGGTGTAACAGCCGGGCCTAATTCTAAATAAGGTGGTGATAATTATGGCTATACCAAAGGCTCCGAAAAATCTAGCGGCGTACAATAAAGAGTTGCGCCGCATTGAACGCTTTATGCGCTCAGCCGAAAAGCGCGGCTTTACATTTCTAACAACGATCCCCGAACGAAAATCGAAACCGACAAAAAGAGACGTCGAACGTCTCCACAGAATCACGCCGGAGACGCTCTATGCAAAGAGCTATTACATTGAAGACGGAAAAGAAATTCCCGGCAGTCCGTACCAACGCGGGGGTAAATGGAAAGAGCCTGTCGGCGGTCTCATTACGTATCACGGGTATCAATTTGGATATCGCAATTTGCTAAATCAAGCGAAACGGCGATTAAAGAATGCGAAACTGAGCGACGAAGAGAAAGCCGCTCGGAAAGCAGCAGCAAAGGAACGTAAAAACGCACGAGCTAGGGAACGACGAGCACAGCAAAGAATGCAGAAAGAAGCTGCACGCGCGGCCAGTTATCAAAATATCATCGACAATCTAAAAGACCCACTAATAGCCTTTACTCCGTCTTATCGTTGGGACGATGTCGCAAAGCAAACAGCCATTCAATACCACAATTTTTTCGAAAGAGTATTGAACGCGGCGGAATCAGAATTAGGTGCGGCGGAGTTAGCTAGAAGAATCCAAAACAATGGTGTAGAGCTTCAAGAGATCATCGACGAGATGCTCTACAAATACTATCATACGACTGAAGAAGCACGATTTAATCTGAATCGCTTTGTGCGGCTCATTATGGGCAAAGACGCAAATCTTTCGGATTACTCACCGGGTAAAGCTGAAACACTTGCGGAAGAAGCCGAGTATTACACGGCGGCTGACGGATCAAGTTTTAGCAATGAATATGCCGTGCGAGGGATGTCTAGTGGATACTATGACGCGGAGCGCGGTGCACCGGTTGACACAACGCTTGAGATCACGACAGGCGCTAGCGATATGATAAGGGTGCAGGGCGGCGTCATTAGCATGGATGAGTTTTTACGGGGCGGTGGTGTGATGCCGTTTGAAAAGCCGGGCTAAAACATTTTTGGTTGGTGACTTTGAAACGACCGTCTATGAGGGGCAAAAAGATACCGCCGTTTGGGCGGCTGCCATTGTCCCTTTGTTTACAGAGTCGGTTGAAATCTATCACAGCATTGCGGACTGCTGGGCAGGTTTGCGTAAGATAGCAGGGGATATCGTCTGCTATTTTCATAACTTAAAGTTTGATGGTGCTTTTTGGCTAGACTTCCTATTGATTCAAGCCGGGTACAAGCAAGCAGTTGATGATGTGGAAGATGTACAGCAGGTGCGATTTCAGAGACAAAAAGACATGGAAAACGGAACAATTCGATATAGCATTTCTGACATGGGTGCATGGTATACAATCTGTGTCAAAATCGATGGCAGATTTATAGAATTTCGGGACAGTCTAAAGCTCCTCCCCTTCTCTGTCAAAGAGATCGGCAAGAGTTTCGGTACGGCCCACCAAAAATTAGACATGGAGTATGAGGGCTTCCGTTACCCCGGTTGCGAGATCACACCGGAAGAACGTGAATATATCGCAAATGACGTGTTAGTTGTAAAGGAAGCACTTGAAATCATGGTCGCTGATGGGCACTTGAAACTCACGATTGGAAGCTGCTGCTTGTCTGAGTATCAAAAAATAGTCGGCTATCCCTTTTATAAAAAATGGTTCCCGGACTTGACGGCGGAGACGCTGCCAGAAGTATACGGCGCTAAGACGATGGACGCCTATATCCGTAAAGCATACCGGGGCGGATGGTGCTACGTCGTACCGGAAAAGCGCAATATCGTTTATCATAATGGGACAACGGCAGACGTTAACTCATTGTATTCTAGTATGATGCACAGTATGTCAGGCAACAAATATCCCATCGGAATGCCAACCTTTTGGCGGGGGAATCTCATACCTCCGGAAGCACAAGCAAGCTACAGTTTCTTTTATGTTCGTATTCGCACGCGATTTCGGATAAAGCCTGATAAGCTGCCGTTTGTGCAGATTAAAGGCAATTTCTGGTATCGGGGCACAGAATCCCTAAAAACATCAGACGTGTACGACCGCAGAACAGGGGAAATGTGTGAATGGATAACAACACCCGACGGGGAACGCCGGAAAGCTATTGTAGAGTTGACGCTTACAGAGATGGATTTCCGTCTGCTGCAAGAGCATTACGAGTTAACGGATTTTGAGATTCTCGACGGCTGCTATTTTACCGCGGCAAAGGGCTTGTTTGATGATTACATCGACAAGTACGCCAAAATCAAAAAAGAATCAAAAGGTGCGAAACGTACCCTAGCTAAATTGTACCTTAATAACCTGTATGGCAAGTTAGCTGCTGGAGATGATAGTAGTTTCAAGGTCGCATACCAGAAACCGGATCGCAGTATCGGGTATACCATCGTAGAGGCCCACGACAAAAAGCCGGGGTATATTCCCGTAGGCGCAGCTATCACAAGTTATGCCCGCTGTTTCACAATTCGGGCGGCGCAGGCCAACTATTACGGACCAGACGAGCCGGGTTTTATCTATGCGGATACCGACAGTTGTCACATGGATATCCCGCGCGACGCCGTTCGCGGCATGAAAATCCACGACCGTGATTTTTGTTGCTGGAAGCTGGAAAGCGGATGGGATATGGGGCTATTTGTCCGGCAGAAAACCTACATAGAACACGTCACGTCCGAGGATGGCGAACTCATAACGGAGCCATTTTATGACGTGAAATGCGCTGGGATGCCGAAACATTGCAAAGAGCTGTTTTTGAAATCCGTTGAGGGATGGAAGCCAACGGAAGATGATCCCGAAAGTGAGTACCGACCTGAAGAGCTTGCCTTCTTGCGTGAGAAACGAGAGATCACGGATTTTAAACTAGGCTTAACCGTCCCCGGCAAGCTGCTCCCAAGAACTATCCCCGGCGGTGTGCTGTTGTGCGCGACAACATATGAAATGAGGTGATAACAATGACAGACATGGAGGCTAAGCATCTAGCCGTTGCGATTATTCAGGTAGGCGTGCGAGACTACGTCCGCTGCAGCAAAGAGTTGAAACCTCGAAGTAAAGAGCGCGGTAACAAGTCTATGTATGCTCGTTTGCGTAATCGTACAGAGATCGCACAGTTTTTTAAGTCCGAATGGTATTACTTTTTATGCGAATGCCTAGGGCTTGACGATGAAACCGTTAAAAAATGCATTTTGCGAGAACAGATGGAGGTGAAACGTCGTGCGAATGCAGTTTAAGTTAACCGTCGTATGCAAAGACGGAAGTGAAGTGGAACATCAGTTTCCATTTTGGTATGACTTGCTGAACTATGTAACAAGTATGACCACTTTGGAAATGAAAAGCTACAAAGAAATCAGAGCTGAATATATTAAGGGGGTATAACAATGAAGGTGAAAATTGTAAAGATCAAGGGCGCGAAAAACGTGGAGGAAATCAGAGCAGAGAAAATGGAAATGCTGAAGCGCAACGTGCTTGAAAGCTGCACTAGAACGATCGCAGAAGCAGATGCAATTGCCTATGCTGTCAGCTGTGATGACAACCTCGTTCTGGAGCTGATTGCGAGAACATTGCTCAACTATGCGAAAAGGAGCCGGGAGGATGAATAAAACGGAGTTATACCAGAGGCTGGAAGAACTACGAAAAGTAATCAATGGAGCAAACACGCTGGTATTCAGTGGGGACACGTTTCAAGCAGCCGCGTGGACGACTAAGAGCCTGCAGATCATCCGCGGAATCCTGAAGGATTTGTCAAACGAATAAAATAAGGCTCCCACTTATGTGGGAGCCGTATCAAAATCGGAGAGTTACACAAAGGGATTCACGATATCCGTAACTGTCCCGGCGGCGTAATTTCAGCCGTGTGATCCGGGCAGAGCAGAGCGTATAGTCTCCGGTGATACCTATTTAATAAGCAAGCGCCTTGAGGACGGCTTCCTTGCAAGACAAATTTTTGAAACGGAAGGCGCCTAGCTCAAAGAAATATCGGAACTGACTAAGCATTGCGTCGGAACGTCTGAGCATCACATAATTAACCTCGTGATCCTCCGTGGTTACCGTGATGCGGACAGGGTAATAATCATCTGCTTTATCATCACAGTACATATAACCTAGATGCGGATACTCCCGGATCGCGTAGTTCTTCCCGCAATACCGGAGCGTTGCGATATACCTGTTAACGCCCTCCGGCCTGTCTATAAACGCAACGTTGTCATTAAGGTAAACACCCTGTCCTGCATATGCGACATAATCGTTCTTTGCAAAAGCCCGATTAAATGCGCTTCCTTTTTGCGCTTCCGCTGCGGAATCAACATAGCCTTGCTCCAGAACGAATCCGTCACCCTTCAGAAAGCGTGTTTCTTTCCGTAGTCGTTCAGCGATACCTAATTCGATATAATAAGGATTTAGCAGACTAACCGGGTTACCGCACATGTAAACCGGAACATAGCGGACTTGTTCGCCTTGCCCACGTGCAACAGACGCGTGAATGGAAATAAACTTTTTCACTTCATTCGGAGCATACGTGTTCGTTTCGCTCTGGAACTCGTCCATGAACATAGAGCCGGTATCAGAAAACAGGTGTGCATATTTTTTGACAGCTTCAGCCTGATTGACGGATACCGCGTATCCGCATTCGACGTCATTCAAGTAAAGTTTTTTAAACACCGCCATAGGCCTTGACGTCATGTTGTCTGACGGGAACCAAATGCCTTTGATATCTTTAAAAAATTTATCTGCGCAATCCTCCAGCTCATACTTGTATCGATAGATGAGCATAAATTTTTCTCGCGTTTTTTTGAAGCGGCGCACAAGCATACCCGAAAAATAGCAAGTTTTACCACCGGTTCTGTTCGTCGTGCACAGATAGATTTCAGGTCGCTTACCATTGATATCCCGCATAGATAGCAGCTTTGTCCCGTCGTAGTACGCCATACAAATACACCTCTATTACAATTATAACACATGTTTGTGTTTTTGTCAATTGACAAAAGGAACAGGTGTGATATAATAATAGTAGGATTCCATTAAAGGAGGTGAAAGGCTATTAACGTTCAGACCGTTCTTAACATTATCACGCAGGTCGGATTTCCTATTTGTGTAACACTTATGTGCTTTTGGTATATTAAGGTGATTCAGGAGAAGCACAAGGATGAAATTTCCGAACTCGCCAAAGCAATCCAGAACAACACTCTGGTGATGCAGCAGCTCGTTGATAAGCTGAACCATGGCTAAGAAGATTTTTCTCAGCCCGTCCGATCAGTTTGAAAACACCTATGCTGGAGGCACCACGAACGAAGGAGAACAGATGGGAATGCTTGCGGAAAAGCTGGCTCCGATCCTTCAGCGGTGTGGCTTTGAAGTAAAGATCGTGCACCGGAGCACCTTGGCAAACAAGTGTAATCAATCTGACGCATGGGGGGCAGACCTGCACCTGCCGCTGCACAGCAATGCTTTTAACGGCACTGTATCCGGCACTCGGGTTATGTGCATGCGAACTGTTGAAGGTCAGCTCGGTTATGAGTATAGCAAGAAGATTTTCAAGCAGCTCGACGCCGTTACTCCCGGCACTAGCTCCAACATTTCCGCGCAGCCGCAACTATACGAAATCCACGCGCCGCACGCGCCTACGGTTTATGTCGAGGTCGACTTCCACGACGTGCCTATGGTAGCAAATTGGATTATCAACAATCTTGACGTGATTGCGGACGCCATTGCAAGAGGCGTGTGTGACTGCTTTGGTGTGAAGTACAAAGCGGACGATACCCACGCGGGGCCTCAAATTTACCGCGTGCAGGTCGGGGCATTCAAAAATCGCGATTATGCGGAGGCTATGAAAGAAAAGCTGATCGCGGCAGGCTACCCGGCCTTTGTTGTGAAAACGAATCAGTAAAAGAAAGGTGGTGAAAAGTCTTGGCATGGCATGCGAAAGCCACGGGGGCTTATTCCCGCACAAGCACTGAAGGGCTGGAAAACGCCACAGAGATGGCGAACATTATGGCGGCGGCTGGTTGGTCTATCGGGGCTATCGCTGCTATGCTTGGAAACGGCGCAGGTGAATCGGGGTTGAACCCTTGGCGTTGGGAGGGTGATAATATCCCGACGGTAGCACAGTTCTCTGAGTGGGCAACGTCGGATAAACATGGCTACGGCATTCCCGGCTTTACTCCGCCAAATACCTACATTAACAGCACCAACTCAACCAAATACGCAGCGGACGGGTATAAGCCTAATTTCGCAGATCGTCCCGGCAGTCCACTGGACGGCGCAGCTCAGACGGCCTATATGCGGGACACGATTCCGCAGAATTGGTCCCACGGGCTTTTCGACTATTACAATGATAATTTCACTGAAATAGGAGTTGATATCCGCAATTTCTACTATATCACATTCGAACAGTTCAAACTGGGCTATGTGGGTGGTAGCCAAATTACGCTTGATAACCTTACAGGCGCATTTGAGTTGTGCTACGAAAAACCCGCTGACTGGGCCGCCGCGAGTTCATATCGGTACCGCTGCGACAACGCCGCTTACTGGTACGAATATTTCACGGGGCATCCTCCCACGCCTACACCGACGACCCGAAAACTGAAAATCTGGATGTCCATGAATGCTTGGACATGAGGAGGTAACACTGTGGCAATCAAAACAAAGCAGGAAGTTCTTGACGGCTTGAAGAAATTCATTCCGAATGATGATACTTCCGACGATACGCTTGCATTTCTGCAAGATGTCTCCGACACTCTTGATGCAGGCGCTGAGAATGTTGACTACAAGCAGCAGCTTGCAGACAACGATAAGAAATGGAGACAGAAATACAGAGACGCCTTTTACAATCCGCCTGATAAGCCTGACCCGGAGCCGGACCCTGACCCGGAACCGAAACACAGGACTTACGCGGACTTGTTCAAGACTGAATAATTTTATGATTTTATGAAAGGAATGATTTAATGCCTAGAAAAATCGCAGTGTCCACCCTGAACGCTTCCACGATTGATATTCTGAATACCATTCGCGCGAATGCGTCCGCGCAGTATCAGGATCAGGTGCCTGAAGTTGCAACCAACTATGACGTCCGACAGGTTGGTGACGTCTTCTTCGGCTACCCGAATCTTGCCAACGAATTCCTGAGCGCCCTTGTCAATCAGATCGCTCTTGTCCGAATCCGGTCCGCCACGTTCAACAACCCGTACCGGATGTTCAAGAAAGGGTTCCTTGAAACCGGCGAGACGGTCGAGGAAGTGTTCGTGCAGATCGCAAAAGCGCGTGACTTCTCCCCTGAGAAGGCGGCTTCCCGCGAACTCAAGCGCACGATCCCGGACGTCCGGTCCGCATTCCATCTTATCAACTGGAAAGTGCAGTATCCGGTCACGGTTCAGCGCGAAGACCTCCGACAGGCGTTCACCTCGATTTCCGGTGTTGAGGACCTGATTTCCAGAATCATCGACAGCGTTATCCGTGCCGCCGAATATGATGATTTCCTGCTCGTCAAGTACCTGCTCATCAAGGCCGTTTCGCATGGCAAGATGAAGCCCGTCGCGTTCGACGCGGCTGATTCTAAGAACGCAGCAACCGCATTCCGTGGCACGTCCAATATGCTGACGTTCATGAAAAACGACTACAATGCGGCTGGCGTGACTACGGTCACCCCCCGTGAAGATCAGTACATTTTCATGGATGCGCAGTATAACGCGAAGTTCGACGTCGAAGTTCTTGCGGCGGCGTTCCACATGGAAAAGGCGGATTTCCTCGGCAGGCTCGTTCTCATCGACGATTTCACCACATTCGACAACGACCGCTTTGCTGATATCCGCGCGGCTGGTACAAACATCGAAGAAGTTACCGCTGCAGAACTCGGCCTGATGGCTGACGTAAAGGCGATTCTCGTAGATCAGGAATGGTTCCAGATTTACGACACGCTGAATGAGATGTCGGAGGCTTACGTTGGCAGCGGCCTGTACAACAACTATTTCTACAACCGATGGGAGATCGTCTCCAGCTCCCCGTTCAGCAACGCCGTAGCGTTCGTTGACGATGGCGCGACGATTTCCGCCCCGGCGGATGTCGTTCTGACGGTTACCGGATACTCGCAGGATAAGGCTGGTAACAAGGTGTACACGCTGACTGGCGCCGATCCGGCAAGCCTGCAGGCATCGAATTTCCAGCTGGTGCAGACGGAGCAGATGACTAAGGCGCTGGTTGCCGTGCATCCTTACGGTGCGATTATCTTGCCGCAGTCCGCGCAGACTGCAAGCTATAAGTATGACGTGGTTGCCACGATGGCAGGCGCAACATACAAGCTGGCTAACGGCCTTGACAACACGGTCGTGCTCGGCAGCACGCTGACGCTCGTAAAGCAGTAAACGGAGGGGCATTGCCCCTCCACTCATTATAAAGGTGGTGACACAATGTCTGAATATGTCGTGCCGAATACCACGATTTATATCATTAAGGATTGCCCGTGTGAGCCGGACTACAAAAATACAATGTATTTCGGAAGCAAGGCGGATCAGTTCACAACGTTCAGCAAATGGATCAAGTACACGCTAAACGATTACAGTTACCAAAGATACGGGGCGGGAAGGATTCAGGTCGAGTTGCCTGTAGAGAATCTATACGATTGCAATTACCTGATTTTCCAGAATACAAACTTCAAGGATTCCGCAGGTAACGTAAAGAAATTTTATGCGTTCATCACGGACGTGGAATATGTAAACAACAACACGTCCACGATTACCTATGAAATCGATGTCATTCAGACGTGGTTGGGCGATTATGAAATCCGGGATGTTTTTGTAGAACGTGAGCATCCGCTGACTGATAACATCGGCGAGAACCTAGTTCCGGAGCCTGTTAGCTTTGATGAATACACGATCAGCTATTATGACGAAGTCAGCTACACATTCAGCGGTGCAACAGTCCCAACAAAGTTATCTAGTTTGTGGATGATGGCGTGGTGGGCTGATGGTACAAGCCCGCACGTTGTCAGTGGTCTCCCGACGATGTTATGGGCCTATGCTCAGCCGTTCACAGAACAAGGCTTGAATACCTTCCGTTCGTATTTATCCGGTGCAGGTGTGGATGCCAATTCAATTGTGGCATTTGGGCTTGTGCCCGAACTATTCGCACAAATTGGCGCAGTTGTACCCGACACATTATCTACAGTTAAAAACTACCGCTTGCAATTCTTACGGCATTACAATGAAGCGTTTGAATCTGCAACGGCTGGTGTGCGGAAAAGTTACACGCCGCAGTGCAAGAAGTTATACACAAGCCCATATTGGGGATTGTGGATAACGAACAACTCTGGAAATACAAAGGTGTATCCGATGGAACTTTTCACGCCGGGCGTTTCCTCGAATGATTTGTATTTCCAGCTAATCGGCGACTATTCGCCTAATCCTACGGTTATGCTTGTTCCCGAAAATTTCAAAACTGTACAGGGTAGAAACTACGCGGAAAGCATGACGTTATCCGGATTCCCGCAATGCGGCACTACATCGGACACATACAAGGCATGGTTAGCTCAGCAGGGCGGCGCTAACGCTGTTCAGTTCATTGGTGGTGCACTCATGGCGTTAATGTCTGCTGTTAGTCAGAATTATGTCGGTGCAGTCGCGGGTGCAACACAGGCCGTCGGGGCTGTCGCTCGTCGATGGGATGCCTCTACAATGGCAGATTCCGGGACGCCGGGTGGAAATAACAACTTGTTAGCCGCTGCACATTTAATGACTTTCCATTATGGAATCCGCCATTTAACGGCAGAGGCGGCAGAACGTGTTGATATGTATTTCCGCAAATACGGTTATGCCACGAACACCGTGAAAAAGCCGAATATCGGGACAAGGCCATTCTACAACTACGTTAAAACAAACGGGTGCTCTATTGATGGTTCAATCCCTGCAAGCGCAGAAAAACGAATTTGTGAAGTGTATGACCGGGGGATTACATTCTGGAAAACGACCGATCATTTCGGAGATTATTCCGTCGACAACTCTCCCGGCGCAACGAATCCTGAGCATAATGAGGTGGTGAGTTAATGGGTGATAGCTTCAAAAAGTGGTTGGCCGCTGATGCATTTAATAAGCTGACCTACAATTTTTATTACGACCGGCTGCTAGAAATGTCGTTGGCGCGTTACGAATGGCTCAATCTTCCGGATAGCGTAGACGCTCGGTTCCTTGAGTTGACGTTATTCAAAAATGGTCGTGCGCTTTTCTTCGAAGATGATGTTCTCGGCATGCTTGCGCTCCCGGTTATCATCAACGGGCCGTTCAACGTGTACAAGATTCCGATCCGGCGCAGGGCGTTTACACCCGGTGTTAGCTCCGTCAACGAAACGGATAAATCTACCGTGTCAACGTATCACGCAGAGCGAACGAACAAAGACTCGGTTATCTGCTATAATAACATGCTGCACAGCCCTTCCCTTAATATGTGCAGAATGTTCGCTAGGCGGCTTGCGGATATCGACAGGACGATTGACGTCAACATTTCAGCACAGAAAACGCCGGTTCTGATCGAATCAGATTCCAACACCTTGCTTTCCCTGAAGAACGCCTATAAGCAGTATGAAGGAAACTTCCCTGTAATATTTGGCAAAAAGGGAATCGCTGATAATGTTAAAGTGCTGATGACTGGTGCGCCGTTAGTGGCCCCCGCTCTGCAGCAACTGAAGCAGACTATTTGGAACGATGCCCTTGAATCGCTTGGCATTGCGAATCACGGCGCTGACAAGAAGGAACGCGTAAACACGCTGGAGATTCAGGCAAATCAGGGTGGCACGATTGCAAGCAGATACTCCGGCTTGATCGCGAGAGAGCAGGCTTGTGATGCCGTCAACAAAATGTTCGGTACGGATATCGGCGTTAGATACCGAGAGGAAGTGACGCCGGAATCCTTTATGGGTGAGCCGGACGGAGGCGGGGAAGATGAGTAAATATACAACGCAGCTGCGCTATATCTGCGAAGTCGAAGCTGGCTATACGGAATCACAGCCTTATAGCAAGATTAACGAAATCGTTAGGGCGGCTGCACCGAAAATCTTCAACTCCGAAGACTGGCCTATCTTTGATGAGAATTACCGGCTTGCCCTTGAAATCAAGATTCTCAAGGCGTACTATACGGAAGAAATTGGACTGGAAACCGTGGGGCTTTGGAAACTCCGGCTCAATCAGAAGTTATCGGAGATCATGCCGTACTACAATCAAATGTACAAGTCGGAGCTGCTGGAGTTCAATCCGTTGTATGACGTTGATCTCACTCGAACGAAAATCGGCAAGGGTACAAAGCAGACGCAGACTGACAGTCAGGGTGTGACGTCCTCGGAATCTGATTCCTCCACCACGTCCGAATCCTCGAACACTAACACGGAGAGCGAAGTCAACAAGTACAGCGATACCCCGCAGGGCGGTTTGACCGGCCTGCAGAATGACCACTATCTGACGGACGCTAGAATGGTATCCAACAATGGGTCCGGGAACGCAAAAGGCAGCGGAACTAGCAAGGCAACAGGAAACAGTCAGAATGTTAACACGTCCAACGAAAACGCAGAAAGCACGGATGAATATCTAGAACATGTTTCCGGCGTGAATGGCGGTGCATCCATCGCGGAACGCCTGAAAGAATACCGAAGCACGTTCGTCAACATTGACCTGCAGATCATCGAAGAACTCGAAGACCTGTTTATGAAAGTGTGGTGATACATTGAACAATACGTTTAGAGTTGTGCTTGTCAAAAAGAGCGGTTTTGAAGTCATCAGCTTTGACGATTGCATCAGCGTTACCGCGATTCCCATTGCGGCCACGGGCGGCAAGGCGTGGAAAATCAAGCTTGCATCCGACACGCAAAGCACAGTTACCCGCAGCTATGATATGTCGCAGTGGTGTATTGCAATTATGTAAGGAGGTATTTTATGAGCGATATTCCCAATAAGTTCAGATTCTGTTGCCTGCCGGTTCTGCCGACGATCTTCTCCGACGAGCTTAGTTACCTTGATGTACTAAGCAAGATGCGGGATTATATCAATCAGATGATTGATGCACTCAAGCAGCAGGACGAAGACATTGCCAACATTCAGAAGCAGGTCGACAAGGTTGATCCCAGCAAGTATATTCAGACAAGCGGCGGTACGCTTACGGGGCCGTTGTTCTTCCTCGATCAGAATTCCGTGGTGAAGAATGCGGATGGCACATTTACCGTGCAGAGCAACAATCCGTTAGTTATTAAGACCGGCCAGACAGCCGCAGTGAATGCTACGGGTGGTGTTGAAATCCGCAGCGGAGGAACGGTCCTGGTCACTGGAAACGATGGTGTTAGCATTCTCGACAAATCCAGCGCGGGTGTCGCGGTGTTTGAGGGCAATACGGCAATTGCTGGCAACATTGAAATAAACGGCCCTACGACGTTTGGAGACGTGGTTGTCGATATGCACAACGCAAGAACCAAAGTGATGAATCTGCACGGCGACGGGAACGTGACAATTGATACCCCGGAGAGTATCGCGATAGGAGCAGACAAACACGTTGACATCACGGGTTCAACTGGCGTAGAAATCCTCGCTAGCGAAAACGGAGCTGTGAATATCGAGGGTGGCGCCGTAGCTATTACCGGAGATATCAATATCCACGGAACAATGAAATTCGATCAGGGCGATACGCTGGACGCCCGTGGTGCTGGCGTTCTGGTGGACGAACCAATGGTTGATGGCGCTCCGGTTAACCTGAAGTATTTCAATGAACACAATGAACACAAAGCCTCCGGCGGCTATATCACGATCACCGTGGATGCTTCGAAAACTACGGTGAATGTTCATGCCGAGAACCTGATCCCAAAGGGTGAGCTTGGTGGATACTACGTCGACAACGCCGGTAACCTCTGGCGTGCGACACAGGTCGTTGCTGGTGGGTTTAAGCTGGAGAATCAGAACACCAATGTTCTTGCGAACGCGGAGTTCGTTAAGAACACTGGAACCACTAGCGTGAAGAACATCAATGTAAACGACACTGGAAGTTCGACGTACCAAGCAACTACGAACGTCCTTGTGCACGGCGGAACGGACGTTGACATTACTGCAGGAAAGGGAACGGTCGACGTTGAGGCACCTATCGTTGATATCCATGCAGCACAGCATGTGAATATCGATACGGGAGACAGTGGCTCCGTTGTAATCGGCGGTGCGAAGTCTGCCGTAGATATGGGCAACGCCGTGAGCGTGATGGTGCCAACCCCGCTAAAAGGCATTGAAGCCGCAAACAAACAATACGTTGATAATTTAATCGGCCCTAAAATGAAAATGTTAAAGCGCATTACTGCACAAGCCCCCTACCTCGGAATTCCGGGTGATGACTTTGCAAATTATACTGAAGCAAATATTTTCATACAGGCAAGCCCCGATAGTACCCCAAATGAGGTTTGGATTGGAACAATCTTATTGCAGGGCGGATCAATTACCGATTCTCACGTTGTATCTATTGATGCAACAACCGGCACACAGCAGTTAATATTGCCAGAAAAATTCCTTGTTACCAGCTATGGACTGATCATCAATGGACTTTCTCTTGCAGCGGGTAGAGGCTGTTATTTCGTAATCCCCTCTTGACAAATAAAGCCATTCGTGTTATAA
>QRFC01001867.1_pt1 | contig 16486 bp, 11 predicted proteins | sample 1861061 | NCBI WGS metagenome assembly QRFC01 (sample SAMN09711282, study PRJNA482702) | Human gut metagenome, whole genome shotgun sequencing project.
TTTGGATTTTGATAATTATTATAGGGATTAGTCAAATAGATAATATACTTTTGCTTTTATCTAAAATATACGGTTTGTTTGCATCAGCTTCAACAAAAGCGAATAAAAATCAAATATCTTTAAAAGTTAGAGGAACTATTTTAAAGTCAGTTAAAAAACGAGGGTTGCATAATACTAATATTATACCGGATGATTTGAAAGTGGTTTGGGTTAATGAAGAAGCCTGTGAATCTTTTATTGATAATCAACAGGTTATCGTTAGGATAAAACAATCAACAAACCCTCATGAAAATCTAATTGTTGCAGTATCAGAATATATTAATAGTGGTCTTCTATATAATGTTCGTAGATATTTAAATCAAGAAGTTTTGGATGCGTCCAAAGTCTTAATGACAAGAAAAATAATAGAGCAAGCAGATACTAATTCATTGACTTATTTAGAAGAACATTACATCATGCCAAAATTAGACGGTAATTCTGAATTGAAAGAATTATACGAAGATTTGATTCGAATAGATAACAATGGTATGTTTGTTGATATAATGCTAAATGAATTTAACAAAGCCGGGATGAGTCTTTATAAAAGATTAGAAGATCCAGAATTATTTGCAGAATCAAAAGAATTTATGCGCTTTCTGTATAATATTGCAAGTGGTGTTTCAACGAATGCTGAAGATTTAAAGTTTAATAGAGATTATTTTAAGGTAGCTATAATTTTGTCCGCAAGCAATAAAACTCTTAATCATGCTGGTATAACGCCATTTGTTAATGCTGTTTTTAGGGATTTGTCAGATGGAATTGAGACAATTTACATTTTTGGGTTAGGAACAAAGCGTGATATTGCTCAACAAATTTCAGAAGCAATTGGGAATGACTATAGAATTGATAGAATTGTTAAGCATACATATAAACATGTTAATGAAACTGGCAGACGGGTTCCAGGAGTATTTTTTGAATGTTGTGTATATAAAGATATAGAAACTGATCATTAGTAAAAGAGCAGGACTAATCTCCTGCTCTTTTTCAAATACAAATAAAAGAGTAGCAATTTCTCACTACTCTTCTATCCTACCCCTCTTGGACGGAATAACCTAAATTAGTACGAAAGGAAGTAAAAATTATGTATTTTGAACAAGCACGAGAAAAAGATTTATATTTAAAAGACAAAGAAAAGGCTACACGTCTTACTGATGTGATTGTCTGTATGTTAAAAGCAGAACATATTTCAATATCAGAGACACGTAACCTTTTCAGAAATATCGTAGAAAAACTCGAAGATACACCTATGTAACTATTTAGTAATGTCTTTTTCGCCCAATGCATCGTAGAAGGATTTGTATAATCTATCTAATTCTTCTATGATTGCTTCTGGACTCCAATTGGTTTTATCCAGTAATCCTCTTTGCTTGACAGTTTCAACTGCTAATTCACGAGCGACTTCTTTCCTTATATTTTCTGATTCCATTTGTAAAAACCTCCTTTGTAATAATTTTCTAATTACAAGGAACATTTTACCACATTGTAATCGACAAGCATAGTCAGAACATATGTTTACCACTTATATCCGCACTGCTCGCACTTAAATTGACTTCTTGCAGTCTTACTAAACAATCCAAACATTGCCGCACCTGCAACCTTTGAAGTTGTAGATATTTTTTTTACTCTTGTTGATCCACATGTTGGACATTTTGGGACTCTACTCTTCTCTTCTAGTATGGCTTTGCCAACAGCAATACTTGCTTTCATTTCATCATTCTTCCGTTGAATAATTTCATCACGATGTTCAAATAAAGTTTTATCTAAGTTTGGAGATTTCTTTATAACCTCTTCTATAAAGGCTTCCTTACCATCTCCATCACGCCAGCGGAAATTATCAATATATTCTCTTGGAATTGGTTTTAATGGAGAATTCCCACAACAGAAGCATGAAGTGTCAAACTCATCTCCTAAATTACCACATTTATCACAATAATATAACATACTTTATATCACCTCGCAGTTTTTCTAAATTATAGCATAAACGGTGTCTTCAAACAACATCTCAAAAAATAATAGTACGATATTCACAACAAAAAACAATGAGCTCGCTATATTTGGACAAACATTAGATGATATACGAGAAAAGTTAATTAATTTTAATGATGTAATAATGCAGGGTGGGACTTTTGGAAGTTCTAAAAAGCAATTAATACCAGAAAATGAATTGACAAAAATCATTTCAAATGACGAAGCCAAAAGTATTGTTGATACACTAAATAGCATAAATGATAAGACGAATGAGACTTGGGATTCTACTGACTCATATCTTACTTTTCTTAAAGGGAAGGGTAAGGGTTATGTAACAGATTACGTCAAAACCAATCAAAACCAAGTCTACATTACAGAAGATGTAATTCAAGCATCAAAAGATGCTCGTGCAGCTCAGATTGCACAAAACGAAGCAGTTAAAGAAGGAACACTTTCTTTCAAAGCAGGTCAAGTTGCTCTTAAAGGTCTTGCCCTTGCAGGTAATATGTTATTAATGTGGGGAGTTAGTGAAGTTATTTCTTTGGTCGTCACTAAAATCTCTGACTATGCACATGAATTGGATAACGCTCGTGATGCTGCTGAAGATGCAAAATCTACCCTTAATGAGTTAAATACTGCTGTTTCAGATAATGGTAAATGGATTTCAGAAAATGCATCAAAATATGAAGAACTTGCTGATGGTGTAGACTCGTTAGGAAGAAATGTATCTCTTACAGATGATGAATTTGCAGAATACAACTCTCTCACTAACGAAATTGCAGACATGTTCCCAACACTTGTCACGGGATACACGGATACAGGTAATGCAATTTTATCTTGTAAAAACAATGTAGATTTACTCACCCAAGCCTATAAAGAACAAAAACAAGCTGCGCAAGATGCTGTATTTCAAAATGCTAATGATCTCTTTAAAGGTTTTAAAGCTGACACTACTGATTGGAACGTATTTTCCAATGGTGGTATGAGCAAAGAAACAGAACGATCTATTCTTCAGGATATGATAGACGGTAACGATCTATCTTCTCTTGATTGGAGGACGATTGCCACTGTATTAAATAATGCAGGTATAGGTACAAACAAGTGGGTTGGTGGATCTGACGAAGATCTAAAGAAAAAGTTAGAAGAAAATAAAAAGACGCTTTATGCTTACGCCAGAACTCTTGATGCCACTATGGAGTCTGCCACAAGCAATGTCACTCCTATTATTGACGCATATTTAGATAGTAATAAAGACTTTAGAAAGTATGACCAAGAGGTACAAAGTCAAATTAAACAAATCGCAGATAATATGGGTTACAGATTCTATGCAGAATTTGAAAACACCGCAGATTTAGTGGATTGGATTGACAATACCCTTGTACCTGCCTTTAAGGATTCTGACACACAAAATCTTCTTAATCAATTATTTTCGTTAGACACAGACGATATGGCTGTAAGCGATTATGTTGCTCAAATAAATGATTTGATTGATAAAATCGCAGAAGCAATTGGTGGAGACGCAGAAGAAATTAAAATCAAACTGGGTTTTGATTTTGTCGATACCGATGAAGAGTTATTAAATAAAGCAAAGAGAAAAGTAGATGATGTTTTTGGAACTAGCGCTCCAACAGCAGGATCTGCAAATATTGTTAAAGATTCTTTAGAGCCAGATAATAAGAAGGAATTGGAATCTTGGTTAGACAAACTGAATGAATCAGATCTTCAACTTATTCTTGATGGAAAGATTGAATTTGATAAAAATACAACGGTTGCTTCTGCACAAAAGGCTTTAGATGCTGCAAAAAAAGAAGTAAATGAAAATCCAATTGAGAGCTTACCTTCCACCGACATTCTTGCACAAGTTCAAGCCCTCTCGGACGGCTTAGACCAGCTTGATAAAATTTATGCAGATGTCTACAACAAAGAGGATTTTGATTGGTCGTCCATCCTCAATAATGACGGATTCAAAGAAGCGTTTGGTAACATGACAAATGTTACTGAAGAATATAAAAATGCTTATGATGACTTTATTAAGACCATTAGCAACAACCCGTCTGATTTATCTGCATGTCAGTCTGCATTTGATAATCTTGCAACGGCGTATATTTATAATTCTGATGCATTAAAAAATGTTACAGAAGACACGAAAGCATCCACTATTGCCATGCTTGAGCAAATGGGCATTGCCAATGCTGAAGAAGTTGTTACGGCACAAATTGCAAACAATCTATTAGAAGCAAGAGCGGCTACTTTAGACTTCGCATCTGCTACTGATGCAGATATAAATTCTCTGGTTGCTTATGCAAATCAGTTAGGACTTACGGCGGCAGACGTTGCTCAATTATGTTTAAAGCAAATAGACGTTTCCAATAATCCTATAAAGACACAAGCTTCATTAGCAAATTTACAATCGCTAATTTCTATGGCGGGCGTTACAGGTGATAAATTAACATATTTATTAAAAATGATAAATGCTGTTAATAATGTTGCTTCTCTCGCTGCGTCAGGAAAAGCTACGCAATCACAGATTACAGCGGCTGGTAGAATAGTTGAAAATCTGCAAGGTCAAATGAAGAAGATATCTACAGCCAATGTAAAACCACAAGTAAGTTATTCTGGTGGTACATCCACTAAATCAGCAATAGACAAAGCCAACAAATCATCTGGCAGTTCTTCTAAAGACTCTAAAGAAACAAAAGAAACATTCAACTGGGTCGAAACTGCAATAAGTCGTATACAACGTGCAGTAACAAATCTTGGCAAAATTGTATCTGCAACTTATAAATCATGGTCTACACGCAACTCTGCTCTCTCATCTGAAATGTCAGCAGTTACACAGGAAATATCCGTTCAGCAGTCTGCATATCAGACATATATGGACAAGGCAAACTCTGTAGGTTTATCAGATTACTATAAAAATCTTGTTCAAAATGGTGGTATGTCTATTGAAGATGTCACAGATGACACACTTAAAGAGCAAATTCAGACATACAAAGAATATTATGAGAAGGCTCTTGCCGCTTCGGATGCCGTTCAGGATTTGAGAGATAATCTTGCCGAACTTGCAAAAACCAAGTTTGATAATCTAGCGAAGAAGTTTGAAAATGAGTTAGATTTCATTGAGCACAAATCATCTATGTTAGATAAATATATTGACCAGACAGAAAAGAAAGGTGAAATTGTATCTGAGTATTTCTATACAACCTTAATCCAGAACGAGCAAGCAAATGTGGACAAACTTCAGAATGAATATAATTCGTTATTCAATCAATTACAGGACTCCATTAGTACAGGTGGTATCGAGGTGTATTCTGATGATTGGTATGAAATGGTGGGTCAGATAAATGATGTTGAAGAAGCACTCGTAGATGCAAATTCAGCGTTGGTTGATTATGAGAAATCCCTTCTGAAACTTAGATGGGATAATTTTGATTATTTACGTGACTGCATTAGCGATATTATATCTGAAACAGAGTTTTTAGCTGATCTATTGGATAATAAGAAATTGTTTGATGATTCCGGTCATTTAAACAACTACGGTGAGTCTCTAGGGGCGTTGTATGCTATTGAATATAATACATACATGAACCAGGCAGATGAATACGCAAAAGCCATTGACGAACTAAATAAAGCCATTGCTGCCAACCCAAATGATAAGGATTTGCTAGATCGTAGACAGGAATTATATGATGCACAGCGTGAAGCGATCAAAAATGCCGAGTCCGAAAAGAATGCCATCAAAGACCTCATCTCTGATGCATACGATGCCCAGTTAGAAGCTTTGCAAAAGCTAATTGATAAGCGCAAGGAATTACTAGACGCAACTAGCGACTTGTACGAGTATGAAAATACAATCAGTGAAAAGACTGATACAATCGCAAGCTATCAGAAGCAGTTACAGGCTTATCAGGGAGATAATTCAGAAGAAGGTATCGCAAATAGACAAAAAATCCAAACCGAACTTGAAAAAGCTCAGAAAGATTTACAGCAGACCGAGTATGAAAAGTGGAAATCGGATCAAACTGCGATGTTAGACGATTTATACAGTGAATATGAAACTATGTTAAATAGTCGTCTTGACGACATAGATGCTTTGGTGCAGGATGTTATAAACCAAAGTAATGCAAATTCAGTTGAGATCCAGGGAACAATAATTGATGTTGCCAACCAAGTAGGCTACAATGTTTCCAATGATCTGCAAACTATTTTGGATACCAACAATGGTATGTATGATATGGTTGCATTTTATAATGAAAATTTCACTGGCTTACTTACGACAACCAATATGTCTATTAACGGTGTCACCGACAGAATCAATGCAATGATAAGTTATTCCGACTCAAATGCGGTGAATATTATAAATAGTATCAATACTGCCGCGAACAATATTGTAACTGCGTCTTTACAGGCAGCATCTGTTTATTCTAGCACAATCGCATCGTTACAGTCTCAGCTTACACTTGCTACTATTGCTGCAAACAACAATTCTTCTAATCATAGTGGCGGTTCTAGTGGATCTAGCGGAAGCGGTGGGTCTAGTAGCTCATTGAAACCTGGTAAAACGGGTGGAACAATTAAGAAACCGCATCGCACAATAACATCCAATAGTGGGGCAACAACTCATCCAATGTATAATATAGCTACTCGTTATGCTAAGGGTGGTAATGTATCGTCAAAAACAAAATCACCTTTTGATGATTTGGCTCAGTCTATGGGCGAAGATACAATGGTTGCTGTTAAGGAAGGCGAACGAATTCTCACGCCTGTTCAGAATGAGATGTGGGAACAGTGGACGGCTTCACTTCCTAAATTGATAGATCTTTCAGATAGTATAAAAATTCCTGATTTTAGTAAGAACGTGGCGCAAAATGCTACTCAGAGTAATATTAACATTGGCATTGATAACATTCAGATGAATGGTGTAAATGACCCTGAGAAGTTCACAAAACAGCTAGTAGAAAGCGTTCAGCAAAATGGAAAGGTACAGTCTGTTTTAAAAGATTTAACATCAAATGCGTTACTTGGCAAAAACAGTTTAAGAATTAACAAATATTAGTTTAAAGAGCAAGATGGCTTACTACTGTCTTGCTCTTTTTTGTATGGAGATAAAATGAAGACAAGAGAAAAAGTTTTAGAATCGGCTTTAAAGCGAGTAAATAAAGAAAACGTACTGTTAGTTGAGGAAAATAAAAGATTAACAGAAGATCTAAATAAACAGCGAGAATGTGTCGCAAAAATGGAGGCGGCATATAAGGAATATCTTGGTGTTGTTGAAGATCTAAAAAAATATAAAAATGAATACCACGATTTGGTAAAAGAAATTAAATTATTAAAAAGTGAATATGATAAGAATGTTGAGAATTCGTGTAATAAAGTTTTGCGCGATATAAGAAATGTTAAATAGTGTATGGGTATAAGACCATATGCGGAAAGGAATTTATATGGTTTTGAAAGATTTTGGCTATGATGGAGAAAAATTGTCTGATTATGGTTTTATGCCTTGTGTTATTAACAGCGATGGAACAATAGATTTTGGTAGTACACTTAAATTTAACACTGTAAAAACCAGATGTACTGGTATTAACAGATTGGTGTCTTCCGAATATGAAAATGTGTGTACCGCAACATTTGATGTATGTAAGAACCCGTGTAAGTTTGAAAATTTCGGCATAACAGATATAGAACTTAGACAGTTATCAAGATGGCTTAACAAACGACAGTATAAAAAATTTAAACCAGTTTACGAGAATGGGGAATTTGATGACCTGTATTTTCTTGGAAGTTTTAATCTAACTCCAATTAGTATTGGTAATAATATCGTTGGCATTACATTGGCATTTACTTCTAATGCTCCATATGGATATGGAGAAACAGGGACAATGGAATACACTATCGAAAATGCTGATGGATTTTTCTATTTTTCGGATATATCAGACGAGATGGGATTTAATTACCCTTCTACCGTTAAAATAACTTGTGCTGCAAGCGGTGATTTAAAAATCACAAATGATGCAGATGAAAATCATACTGTACTAATAAAAAACTGCAAAACTAATGAAACTATAACGTTGGATTGTGTTAATGAGATTATTACTACTAATATGTCACACACAAAACTGTTTAATGATTTTAACTATAATTATATTCGATTTTATAACGAATATGATAACACTCAAAATAAGTTTACTGTATCTCTTCCATGTAAAATTAGTATTGACTACTCTCCGATTAGAAAGGTTGGTGTAATAGTATGAGTACATTATTAAATAAAGATGGCTCTCTTAAGTCTTATACTTTAGTTCTATCTAGCCGAAGTTACATCCACTATGGAGAAGTTTTGTATGACAAGGATACACTAAATATTAAAATGAATTTAAATTCTGCGGACGAAATTTCATTTACAGCATACAAGGAATTAAATGGTAAGAAAACTAATTGTTGGGACAAATTAACAGATCTACGTTTAATATGGGTCAAAGAACTCAATGAATATTTTCAAATAGAATGTCCTGTTAAAGATTCAATGGCAATAACGAAAAGTGTGTCTGGACGTTCTTTATGTGAAGAAGAACTGTCACAAACTATATTATATGATACATATATAAATACAGAAGATGACATTGCTCGTGACGATTATAAACCTACTAAATTCTATAACCCGTCTGATTCATCTGCTTCTCTCCTACATCGTGTCCTCTCAAAAGCTCCGCATTATAAAATAAAGCATGTTGATTTATCGTTATATAGCATTCAAAGGACTTTCTCTATTGACGGTACAAGTATCTATGATTTTCTCACAGGCGAATGTGCTGACGAATTCCACTGTTTGTTTCAATTTGATTCTACTGATCGTTCCATATCAGTGTATGATCTTGAAACAACATGTAGTGATTGCGGGTACAGAGGTGACTTTACAGATGTATGCCCAAAATGCGGCTCAACAAACCTTTCGTATTATGGGGAAGACACAACCGTATCTGTAAGCAAGAATAATTTGAGTGACGAAATTGATTTTTCAACAGACGTAGATAGCATAAAGAACTGTTTTAAGCTAAAAGCTGGTGATGATTTAATGACAGCCACTATTGCTTCTATTAACCCGAATGGATCTTCTTATATTTACTATATTCCACAGGAACAAAAAGATGATATGTCTGATGAGTTGGTTGATAGATTAGATTCGTATGATAAGTTTTACGCTTCATTCACAAAGGATTATTCGACAATCATAGAGAACTTATATGATTGTATAGATAAGATCTTATATTATACATCATCAATGATGCCAACTATAGAGCAAGCTACAATCACTGCATCTACCGAAGCCGCAAAACTCACTAATGCAAATTTAAGCCCATTAGGGCTATCATCTGTTTTAAGCACAACTTCTGTTGCTACCGTAAACTCAGCTCTTAAGAATTATACAAAAGTATATGTAAAATATGGATATGTAAAGATTGAAATCGAGAATGGAAAATTTGTGTATGGCGGTAAAAATGACGGACAAGGTAACAGTTATGGAACATGGACTGGTAGGTTCAAGGTTACAAATTATTACGATGAAGATGATATTGCATATTCACAAAATCTAACCATTAAAGTTTATGATAATTACTACGACTTTCTTAATCAAAAAATTCAGAAAAGCATTGCAAATTCGAGCAAGGATGACGAGTATATTTACAACGTTCTTACCATAAAAGATCTTGATCAGTTTAAACAAGCCTTAACTTACTATGCATTGAATCGCCTCACTTCGTTTTATGATGCAGTTCAATCCTGTTTGGACGTATTAGTTGAAGCACAACAGGGCGATGAAAAATCTGAACTTTATTCATCCTTATATGTGCCATACTATAATAAATTACAAGCTTGTCAAGCAGAAATTGATACCCGGCAAGAAACTATAAACCAATGGATAACAAAGCGAGATTCTTATGAAATTCAGGTAAAAGAAATTCAAAAAAATCTAAATTTTCCACGGTATCTTGGAACAGATTTATATCTTGAATTTTGTTCTTACAAACGCGAAGACACCTACTCTAATGATAATTACATTTCTGACGGGCTATCAAATACGGAACTGATTGATAAGGCAGAACAATTTTTAAGCGTTGCAAAAAAAGAAATTGTTAAGTCTGGCGAATATCAACATAGTATTACTTCTACCCTATATAATCTATTGGCGATGAAAGAATTTCAACCAATAGTTGATAAGTTTAAACTTGGCAATTGGATTAGACTGAGGGTTGATAATGATATTTATCGCTTAAGGCTAATTGGTTATGAATTGTCTGCATCAGATATTACCAAGCTAAATGTTACATTTTCAGATGTTACAAAGACAGCAAATGGGATGAATGATATAAATAGCATCTTAAAAAGTTCACAGTCTATAGCCAGTAGTTATAATGCTGTAACAAACCAAGCAGAAAGTGGGAAAATTGCGTCTGATACTTTTGAAAAGATTCAAAAAGAAGGTTTTGATTCGGGTCTATACAGAATTAAAAATGCAGACGATGAAGTAACTATATTTGATAAACATGGGCTGCTATGTAGAAGTTATGACGATGTGTTAGACGATTACAGTCCAGAACAATTTATTTTAACACACAACGTATTGGCATTCACCGATGATAACTGGGAACATCTTAGAGCTGCGCTTGGAAAGCAAAATTATACCTTAAACGGGGTGAAGTATGAAGGGTACGGTTTGAATGCAGACTTTTGTATTGCGTCAATGATTATTGGAGCAACTATCAACAATGGTAATAGTACATTTACAGTTGATCCGAATGGCAATATGACTGCAACTTCTGCTACGATTAAGGGAACGGTCACAGCGGGTTCTGGGAGTTCGTTTGGACGTTGGAAAGTTACAGATGCATGTATCTATAGAGATAATCCAACATTTGCAAATCAAAATAGTATGTACTTTGGAGATAATGGTCTAAGTCTATCTAATCAATTCTATGTAGATAAAGACGGCGCAATGACATCGACATCTGGGCATATTGGTGGTTTTAAAATTGGAGATACGCAGTTATGTTCTGACAGTAATAATGTCGGCATGAGTTCGTCAACTTCTGACTGGGCTTTCTGGGCTGGTGATGTGATTACGGGAACAGATAGGCATATTTTTTGTGCAAGCCATGACGGTACTGTGTGGGCAAAAAATATTAGAATCTCTGGTGGTGAATTAGCTGGATGGATTATAGATGATACAGCAATATATAATGACCAAGCTGATAATATCGGTGTTGGCATGAGTAAATATGGTCGTTCATTAGCTTTTTGGGCTGGTGCTAATATAGCTAATGCTGACAATGCTCCGTTCAGAGTTACACATACAGGCGAGTTATATGCTACTGGTGCTCATATTAAAGGTGACATTGAAATGACAAATGGCTATATGCATATTATAACATCTTTGAGTGCAGGTGACTATATTACTCTTGGTCGATCCAACACTACAAGAGTCTCTATTGGTACAGATGGTTTTGCATCATACGAATTTGACGGATATACTGATGCTCAGTTTGAAACGGGGAGATGGAATCGCAGATTGATATTATCTTACGGTAATCTGCGATTGAATGGTCACAATTCTGACGGCGAAATGACAACGGTATTGCTTGAAAATGGCAAAGGTGTCTCATCTTATGGTTGGGAATCTTATTCAGATGCAAGACTGAAACATAGTATTGAAAATTTAGACATCCAAAAAAGCGCTGAATTTATTTACTCTCTTCTTGCCAAAAGATATATATATACCTATCGTGACGGAGATATTTACGATCATGGCTTTATAGCACAAGATGTTCAAAAACTATTGGGTTCATACGATAATAAATGGTCAATAGTGTCTCATTCAGAAATGAACGGAGAAGATTATCTATCATTAAACTACCAAGAATTTATCCCAGATATTATTGCAACATTGCAATCAATAAATGAGAGGTTAATTAGATTAGAAGGAGAAAAAAATGGCTGAAAAAATAAATAAACCAGTCTCTTTATGTGTAGAAGAATGTAAAGAGAATTTGATAAATGTAGTGTCTGAAAGTGGATTATCACCGCTTTTATTGGAACCGATCACAAAATGGTTATATGAATACATGCATCAGATGTATTTGACGCAGTTAGATAACGAAAAAAAATCATACGAAAATTTATTAAAGCAAAGTAATAATGATAAGGGTCAGTAATGATCCTTATTTTTTTATATAAGGAGGTTAAATATGGGTAATCTTATTGATCCTATAAAAGTGACTATGGACTTTTATAACAGCGAAATAAAGACCATACGAGCCAAACAATACGATAAAAAAAGTAGATATATAGAGATCACATGTACAAATAAAGGTATTCCAATTACTCTTGATGGTAGTACAACAAAATGTTATATGAAAATGGGTACTCCTGATGAACGTGGAATATATAATGAAGCAAAAATTCAAAGTGACGGTACTGTTTTGGTAGAACTAACAGAAACGGCTCTTGCTCATCCTGGTAAGGCACTTCTTGAATTAGACTTCGTGCAGCCTTTAGAAGGGAAAGAAGACGGCTCGTTATTATCCACAATGAACTTAGACATTATCATTGAAAAAAGTGTATATTCAAATGATAAAATTATAGCAAGCGATGAATTTAATGCTCTCACAGACTTAATAACAAAGGAACAAGGGCGTTCAGATTCTCTTTCAGAGTTAGAAAACTCTGTAAGAAAAGCCGAAGAAATCAGAGTTTCAAACGAAACTGAAAGATGTAACTCAGAAGAAAAACGCAAGGTTTCAGAGGAAAAACGGGAAACTGATACAAAGGTAGCAATTGATAAAACCAATGAGATCATTTTATCTGCCACTGGCGCGCTTGAAACCGTAAAGCAAAAAGCCGAAGAAGTGGAAACAAATGCTACTAATGCAGCAAAAAGTGAATCTAATGCAAAAGCCAGTGAACAAGCCGCTGCAAAATCTAAAGAAACAGCTACTGAAAAAGCAGACTATGCATTAGAATATGCTACTAAGGCTCAAAGTTATGCCGTGGGAGGCACCAATAGCCGAGAAGGAGAGGATACCGATAACGCACAGTATTATTACGAGCAGGTCAAGCGCGTGTCGCAGGGGCTTAACGGCATTATACCAATGGGTACGGTAGCATTTGCGGATCTTCCGGTATCCGGCATGGAAAACGGATGGATGTACAACGTCAGTGATGATTTTACCTCAGATGACCGGTTCAATGACGGTGGTGGTATCTATTATGGTAAGGGTAACAACATCATCTGGACATCCGAAGGGAAATGGGATGTAACAGCTGGATCTGGCGTAACGGGGATTAAAGGGAATAAGGAGAAAACCTACCGACAGGGAAATGTTAATCTTACACCGGAGCAGATCGGCGCTGTGGCAGAAGATGGAGATACATCAAATAACACAGTTGTGTTTAATGTAGCATCAGAAAGAAAAAACATTGCAAGCGGGGAATCTCATGCAACTTTATTTGGGAAAATTGCCAAGATATTTACGGATCTTAAGACAGTAGCGTTTTCAGGAAATTACAACGACCTGTCCAACAAGCCTACAATCCCGGCGAACACATGGAGAGGAATACAGAATAATTTAACTTCCACCAGTACAACGGACAGTTTAGCCGCCAACCAGGGTAGACTGCTGGCAAATGGATCGGCTCGAGACAACACAAAATTGCCATTGTCTGGCGGGACTGTAACAGGCGGTATTACATTTAACCCAGGTAGTGGGGGTTATGGGTGGACGGATTATTACAGCAATGGATCTAATGTGCTGTCAATTTTTGGACAAAACAGTGACGGATTTGTCCGAAGCAATGCCAACAGTCTATATTTGCAATGTAAGACAGGGTCTCAAGGTATCGGTGTACAGTATAATACAGGCGTGGCAGCTCCCCTTTATGCGGCATCTTTCACGCAGAATTCATCTAAGCGATACAAGAAAAATATTCAGCCGATATCTGAAGCACGCGCAAAAAAAATACTTGACATGTCGGTTGTGACATATGACTACATTGATGGCGTAGTTGGCGAAGATGTCCAGTATGACAGAACTGGCGTAATCGCGGAGGATACCCAAGGTATCATCAAAGAGGCGGTGTCATACCGGGAGATAAATGGAAAAAAAGTACCGGACGGTGTGGATTATTCGAAATTCGTGCCGTATCTCATCCGCATGTTGCAATTCCAGCAGGAGCAGATAGATGAGCTTACTGCCCGGTTGCGGTAGAGTACATTGGCACAAACCTGCATAGGCAGTGTTTTATACTTATTATAAGAAAATAGGGAACATTAGATTCTAGTGTTCCCTATTTTTTACGATTTCTTATAATATTTTTCATACCAACGTTCCTTACGAACATATCCACAATCTGTTTCTGGATCAATTTTTTCTTGGTAGCTACATTTAGTTTTTGATATACATTCCTCTTCTGTTAATAGAAAATATGGACATTTGTTTATATCTTTGTCGAGTAGACATTTCATGATGAAGGCTCCTGATTCTCAAATTTGTTTTTTAATTTAAGGTACATATTATATAGCTCTTCTTCTGATGTATCTTTTTTAGAGTATTCACTTAGCACGGCTTGGGAGGGTGTTGTTATTGTTTTTAGAGCGTCTTCCGTAGCATGGGTGTATATATTTTCAACACTTATAGCTTTATGTCCCATTGCCATTGCAGTATTAACAACATTTGCTCCTTTTGCACTATTTGCTATTGTATCTGCTGTATGTCTAAGTGAATGTAAACAAAGCCCTTTTTGTTGCCCTGTTTTTGTTAAATGGACATCTCTATCTATACCAAGCTTATCACAAAGATCTTTGAAGCACACTTCCATTGATGAACTTGAGCGTCTTTTCCCATTCCTAAATGTTGGATAAAGTAAGTCATCTGGATTATTTTTACAATATAGTTTAGTTTGTTCTTGCATGTATATTATACATTCTCTGCATAATTCAGACATCATAACAAACCTTGCTTCTTTATTTTTAGGAACTTTTGTATATGTCTCCAAGCCACTATTTTTATCATTATTCTTATAGCGTATGGCTCTTGTCTCTACAATATCTATCCTATTTTTTTCTAAATCTATGTTACTATTTCTTAGTGAAGCAAATTCACCAGCCCTCATCCCTGTTTCAAGTAAAAATAAAACGACTACTGGATACTGCCCCATATTATTTTTGTACGCATAATAAAATTTCTCTATATCCTCATAAGAAAAAACTTTCTTTCTATTTTTTAAATCTTCTTCTCGCTTATGGTCATATTCGTCAGCCACTTCTTTTTTAATTCTTGCTTGTGCTGCATAGTTTTCTTCTAAAAGACTTTTATTGACTAACCATTTGCAGCAACGTTTACACAATTGAATGGGTAAAGAACATGTCTTTTTACTTTTTAGTTTGAGTATTGTATCATAGTATTTTTCAAATTCTATGACACTAAGCATATGCAATTGGAATTTTGCTATTGGAAATGGATAAAAATTGCATTTGAGGTTACTTATATAAGAATGATATCCGCTACCAGTTAGTGCTGGTTTTGTTTCTGTTTCAATATATTCATCCATATATTCACCAAAAGTTTTTGTTTTATTTATTTTTGTATCTCTACCGTTTTCAAATTCTTTTTCCCATGCGTCTCTAGCCATTTTGGAGAATGTTATTGCTTCTTTTTCTGTCTTTCCTTTTCTTTTAAAACGTTTTGGAGATCCAGTTTTAGGATTTAAATATTTTGATTGAGTTATACATTCCCAAGAACCATCTGAGAGTTGTCTAGCGCTTCCTTCTCGATTTTCTTTTCTGCTCATTTATACCTCCAAAATATTAAGTATCACTTTTCTAGTTCAATTATTATTTTATTCTGAAAAGTGATACTTAAAAGTGATATTAGTATAATTATAAAACACCACCAAACATATTACAAGCTGGAATATACTCCAACTTTGAACATATTTGGTGGTGTTTTATTGTGTTTTCATTGTTTAATTTGAATAATTTTTACAATCGTGTAACTATTACTTATAGTTTACAATCTTTCCAAAGTCAGCCTTTAAGGATGCGCCGCCTACAAGACCGCCATCGATATCCGGCTGTGCGAACAGTTCTGCCGCATTTCCTGCATTGACAGATCCGCCGTACTGGATACGAACCTTCTCAGCTGTATCGGTATCATATACCTCAGCGATGCAGTCGCGGATTGCCTTGCAGACTTCCTGTGCCTGTGCGGTTGTTGCTGTCTTGCCGGTTCCGATTGCCCAGATCGGCTCATATGCGATTACCATGGAAGCAACCTGCTCTGCGGTAATATCCTTTAAGTCCGATTTGATCTGAAGACGGATCCAGTCAAGAGTAACGCCCATCTCTCTCTGCTCTAATGTCTCTCCGCAGCAAAGGATCGGGGTCAGATTGTGCTCGAATGCTTTCTTACCTTTCTTGTTCCGCATG
>QRFC01001872.1_pt1 | contig 16463 bp, 8 predicted proteins | sample 1861061 | NCBI WGS metagenome assembly QRFC01 (sample SAMN09711282, study PRJNA482702) | Human gut metagenome, whole genome shotgun sequencing project.
TGTTTGAATAGTATTGATGTGTTTCATTTCGTAAACCTCCAAAATATTAATAATAATATTATAGCATATCAAAGCCGAAAAGTCAACCGTATGTATCTTAAAAATTGAGGTTTGAACTTTTTTTGAGAAATATCGAACCGAAATTCGGTGAATATTTTTTGCTTTAAATCGCATTCGTTCGGATTTTTCTTTAAAAATTTGACGCAATAGATTAAATTTTAACAAATTCCAACTAAATTGTTAATGAAATGTAAACAAAAATGCTTTTTTGCTCTTGGAAAGTGTTTTTGTTTGTTATATAATATAAAACATCAGAATAATCCGGTATTTAGACAAGCCGCAGCGCGAGCGTGTTTTGCGGTCTGTCGGGTTTGCGGTTTTATGTTTCGGCATTTATTTAAAAATTAATTTGTTTTAAGCAGATTTTAAAAGCAGTAATTTAAAGCGGTTTTTCACGGCAATGTTTATCGGAATAGGGGATTTTTAAAATGTAAGGTTGCAACGGCGCGGCTTTACTCTTTTTGTTGTTCCCGAAGTTATTCTTTATCAATCATTTATTTATAACCCGAAAGGAGTAGGATGTATGGAAAAGTTTAATGAGGTTTTGGCGGTTATTGATGACTGGGTGTGGGGGATTCCGCTTATTGTGCTTATTTTGGCGGTCGGAATTTTGCTTACGTTCAGAACAAAGCTTGTTCAGATTTTTCATCTGCCAAAGGCTTTGAAGTTTATGCTTCAGGATGAAGAAGACGGAGAGGGCGAGGTCAGCAGCTTCGGCGCACTTTGTACGGCTCTGTCGGCAACAATCGGAACGGGTAACATCGTTGGCGTGGCAACCGCGATTGCGGCGGGCGGCCCTGGCGCTCTGTTTTGGATGGAGGTCGCAGCGTTTTTCGGTATGGCAACAAAATATGCCGAGGGATTACTTGCGGTTAAGTACAGAGAAATAGGTAAAAACGGGAAAGCTCTCGGCGGTCCTTTCTATTATATTGAAAAAGGAATGGGATCAAAGTTTAAATGGCTCGGTAAGTTATTCGCAGTGTTCGCTGTTCTTGCCGGTCTTATGGGAATAGGTACAATTACACAGATTAACGGTATCACAAGTGCGGTTCAAAACTTTTTTGACCCGAACGGAGCGGCGGTTGCGTTTTCAATCGGCGGCAACTCTTATTCGTGGGCGGTTGTTATAGCAGGTCTGATTGTGACGATATTTGTTGCGCTGGTTGTAATCGGCGGAATCCAAAGAATATCAAAAGTTTCAGAGATAATAGTTCCGTTTATGGCGATTTTATATGTCGGATGTGCGTTAATCCTTGTATTCTCGAACATAACAAAGATTCCCAATGCAATCGTTATGGTATGTAAAAGTGCGTTTTCACCCGAGGCGGTTGTCGGCGGCGGAATCGGTATAACGATGAAAATGGCAATGCAAAAGGGTATTGCGAGAGGTATCTTTTCAAATGAAGCGGGTCTTGGCTCTGCACCTATCGCGGCGGCTGCGGCAAGAACAAAAGAGCCTGTACGCCAGGGTCTTGTTTGTATGACGGGTACATTCTTTGATACAATCATCATTTGTACAATGACGGGTCTTTCGATAGTATTGACGGGCGCGTGGGAACCGGCGATAAACGGTGATTTGGTTGGTGCGGCAGTAACGGTTGAGGCATTCCAAACAGGACTTCCTTTTTCAAACAGCGTATGTGCGTTTTTGCTTATGCTCTGTCTTACGTTCTTTGCATTCACGACTATTCTCGGATGGGATTATTATTCCGAAAGATGTCTGCAATACCTTGTCGGTGACAGAGAGGGTGTAATCAAAACATACAGATATATCTATATACTCGCCGTTTTGGTCGGTCCGTATCTCACAGTATCGTTCGTATGGACAATGGCGGATATATTCAACGGCCTTATGGCAATCCCGAACCTTATTGCCCTTGTTGCCCTTAGCGGTGTCGTTGCAACCGAGACAAGAAAGTTTCTTGAAAAGCATAAACTCAGCAGACTGTAATAAAATAGGAAATAACATTTCATAATAAAACCTTAAAAACATCGAATCGCCAAATTCGGCGGTTCGATGTTTTTTGATAAAATTCAAAAAATTTTTTATTTTCAAAAAATATTATTGTAAACCTGTTTTTGGTGTTATAATAGCCCTTTTTGAACCCAAAAACGCCGCCTGTGGATAACTCAGCATAAAACAGGGTTTTCCTTTAATTCGCCAATATTTACCTGTGGATAATGTGGGTAAGTCTGTTAATAACTATTATATAGGGCTTTTTAACAGTGGAAAAAATGTTACATACTTGTTACGCACAGGTAACAAATTATAAGATGTTTAATTTTCTAAATTCAAAATCGGTTTACATAATTCTGAAAAATTTTTCTTGACATTTTGAACTTTAAGGTTCTAAGCCCGAAACAAAGCAACTATGGCTTGTTCCGGGCTTTAAAGAGTGTGGATCGATGTAATATTTATCAATATTATTCACAGGGCATTGTAAAAATAAACGTACTTCCGCTGTTGGGCTTGCTCTCTGCCCAAACCTTTCCGTTGTGGCATTGCGCAATCTGTTTTACCATGGCAAGCCCGAGACCCATACTGCCGTCGCTGTTGCTGCGCGCCGGGTCAACCTGATAGAATCTGTCCCATATTTTTTTAAGGTCACTTTCGGCAATGCCGATTCCCTCATCCTTTACCGAAAACCTTATGCCGTTGTCCGCGCGCGTGAGCGATACGGTTATATTTTTGCCCGAACCGCTGTACTTATACGCGTTTGATATAAGATTTATAAACAGCCGTGCAATCAAAAATCGGTCCGCATTAACGGTGATTGACGGTGAGATGTTTCGTATAAGCTTGATTTCATCGCCGTGTATTTCGGCTTGTTCGTCACATACGAAATTGATAAGTTCCGACAGGTCAATATCCTCAAAGTTCAGTTTTTGAGTTTTTTTGTCCATCCGCGAAATGGAAAGCAGCTCGGATATAAGCTTTGACATTTTTTCCGCCTGACGTTTTATCGAATTTGCGCTTTCGCGATAATCATCGGCGGTGTCGGCGCATTGTTCCATAAATTCGCATTCCGAAAGTATCACGGCAACGGGTGTTCTAAGCTCGTGAGATGCGTCGGATGTAAATTGTTTTTCGCTTTCAAAGCTCTGTTCAATCTTGTCGAGCATCGCGTCAAACGTGTTTGCAAGCCGACAGATTTCGTCTTTCCCGCTGCCGATATTTATTCTTTGCGAAAGGTCGTTGCTTTCGCTTATTTCCTGTGCGGTATGACTTATTTTGTTTACCGTGACGAGAGCGCGCATAATTATAAAATATCCGCCCACAGCCGCAATTATAATAAGGATTATTGCAAGAATCGCATTCGTTTTAAGAACCGAACTTATCATATATCCCTCTGCGTCAACGGACGATACGCCCCTGAGCCAAACATAACTTCCGTCGGACGTTTTTGTCTTGCGGTCAAATACGCAATATTCGACGCCGTCGGTTGTTATTGAGTGAAATTGGTTGTCGTCAAAGCTCGGTGCAGAGCTGTTTTCAAATGGCAGTTCGCCGTATAAAAGCTCTCCGTCCAAGTCAAAAACGGCGAGAGCCATGCTTTGACGGTATCGTTCGCCAAAGCGTTGATTTAACATTTTTTTAAAATATTCTTCCGCGCTGTCGGAATCGGCGGAGCTTTTGCCCGAATTATCCTGAGCCTGTTCCGATGGCGGCTGTGTGTTTTGAGGTTGTTCGCCTTGCTGAGAATGTGCGTTTGGCGGCTGTTGACCTTCGGATGGCTTTTGAATGTCGGGCATACTCATTCGGCGCGAAACATCGTTCACATCGGTTATGAGCCGCGAAACTATTTCGCGGCGCAGCATATCGCGGCCGACCGTTGACATTGCCGCAAGCGCAAGCGATGACAGTATTATCATCGTAATCGTGTACCAAAGCGTAACTCTTAATTTTAATGATAATTTTTTCATAAACATTCACCTTAAATACGATTTCATTCATCAACCCTGAGAACATATCCGCATCCTCGCACGGTATGTATTAGTTTCGGCTCGAATTCATCATCAATCTTTTTGCGCAGATACCTTATATAAACATCGACAACGTTCGTGCCGCCCGAATAATCGAAATTCCAAACGTGACTTTCAATCTTCTCGCGGCTGAGGACAATACCCTTGTTGCGCAAGAGGTATTCAAGGATTTCAAACTCTTTTGCGGAAAGATTAATGTTAACATCGCCGCGGACGACCGTATGTGAGTTTAAGTCCATTGTCAAATCCGCCGCCGAAAAGACGTTTGTCGGATTGCCCGATACCTTTCGCGTCATAACTCTTATCCTTGCCAAAAGCTCTTCGAAAGCAAAAGGTTTAACCAAATAATCGTCCGCCCCGGCGTCAAGACCGTTCACGCGGTCGCCGATTCCGTCACGCGCGGTCAAAAGCAAGACGGGTGTGGTGTTATTTCTGCTGCGCATTTGTTTTAAAACCTCTATTCCGTTTATGCGCGGCATCATAATATCCATAATTATTGCGTCAAACTCGCCGACATCGATAAAATCAAGAGCTTCTTCGCCGTCAAAGCATCTGTCAACGCTGTAGCCCTCGCTTTCGAGCCGCTTTGAAATAACTCTGTTTAAATCTTTTTCGTCCTCTACAACCAAAATCCGCATAAGCATCTCCTGTCCGCCGCGGTAACACGGCAAAATCATTATATATTATAGTAGTAATTATATCACATTACCGAAAAAATGCAAGGATTGATTTGTTAAGCGCGGCGTATTTAAAATCGGCGGTCATAAATCAAATTCTTGCGGTTTTGGGGTGAAAGCGGAATTTTATCGAAAAAGTTGCACAAAAAAATCGGTCGATTTTATGGGTATTACCGCGCGGCGGCGATAAAACCGAATTTTGCGGCCGTATAAAAATCTACCCCAAATATTGTGGGTGAGATATATCGAAACACATTATAAAGCGGTTTTTGCAAATGTTACAATAAAATTACAAAAGAATTAAAGTTGTGTAAATATAATAAAAAAACGCCATAGTGCAAATAGAAATGCGAAAAAATGACGAAAAGACTTGATTTTTTCGGAAAAACGTGGTATAATCTAAAGCATAGATTTACAATCAGGTTACAAAACTATTTAAAAACATTTAAGAATTTCAGAGGTGGATTAAATGCAAAGACGATTAACGGCGGCATTGATATGCGTGCTGACCTTATTGGCGATGTCGGTCACGGCTTTCGGAATGGAATTTTCGGATGTGCCGGTTACCGCATCATATTATAAGGCGGTTGACAGACTCAGCAATGATGGTGTTATACAAGGCAGGGGCGACGGTATGTTCGCGCCCGGCGACAATACCACGAGAGCAGAGTTCTGTGCATTTATAGCGAGAGCAAATAATTACAACTCTTCGTATCATTCAACGGAAAAGCTTCCGTTTAATGATGTAACAAGCGGAAACTGGGCAGAGGGTTACATATCATATTGTTATTCCAACGGCTATGTAAACGGAATGTCGGACGATACATTCGCACCGACAAGCAATATCACTTGTGAACAGGCGGTAAAGATGGTTGTGTGCGCATCGGGCGTGGGCGATGAATCTTTATCAAAGGTCGGCCCGAAATGGTATTCGGGATACCTCAATGTGGCAAGAAAGTATAACCTTCTCGACGGCGCCGAGTTTAATGAGGGCAAGCCTGCAAACCGTGCATTTGTTGCACAGATTGTATATAATTCGATGCTTGTAAAAGGTGAGGACAAAAATTCGGCAAGCCACGCGGTTGATGTTGCCGGAAATAAAAACAGCGATACCAAGCTGGCACAGGCGGACACATCGGCATCTCAGACGGTTACATATGAACCCGAGGAAATCTGGGAACCGACTCAAGAGGACAACGCGTGGAAGTATTATCAATATTACGGCGAGGATTATGAATCTTATATGCAAGAGGATGAGAATAAGAATAATTATTCCGTACCCGATACCCAAACCGAACCCGATGTTGAGTATGTTCCGAGAGGTTCATCCGACGGAATGTTAATAGTCGTTGACCCCGGTCATAACTATAACGGTGTTGATACCGGCGCGGTCGGCAACGGTTTGAGAGAACAGGATATTACGTTCTATATTGCCGAAAAGCTTAAGCCGATATTAGAGAGAAACGGTTTTAGTGTAATAATGACAAGAAATTCTCTTAAAGAAAACGTATCGAACGAATCTGTAAGCGCAAGCCTTGCAAGACGTTCCGAAATTGCGAACCGTAACGGTGCGGACTTGTTTGTGTCAATTCACTGTAACGCAGGCGGCGGAACGGGCGTGGAAACATATTATTGCACCGATTCGAGCGACGGCAAGGCGTTTGCGTCATTCATTCAAAAGAATGTGGTGGATATGATTGGTCTGCGCGACAGAGGCGTAAAGAATGCGCGCTATGCCGTTTTACGCAACACCGATATGACGGCGTTGCTGCTTGAAACGGGATTTATCGATACCGCGTCCGATGCGGCATATCTCGGAAGCGCTGAATATCAGCAAAAGTATGCCGAGGCGATTGCAAAGGGCATATGCGAGTATGTCGGCGTGGAATATAACGGATAAAATTTGCATACCGCAATATTTTGCAAATCAATACCGACAGTGTAAAAGCTGTCGGTATTTTCGGCATAGAAAACATTGTATCAGGAGGACAAAATCAATATGGAAACCGATAAAACAATAACGGCGCCCGAGCTTCTCGCGCCGGCAGGCAATCTCGAAAAGCTGAAAATTGCCTTTGAGTACGGAGCGGACGCGGTTTATATAGGCGGTGAAGAGTTTTCGCTCAGAGTGGCGGCGGACAACTTTACAAACGATGAAATAAAACAGGGAATCGATTTTGCCAAAAAGCTCAATAAAAAAGTGTATCTGACGGCGAATGTTATTCCGCATAACAATGATATAGACGAATATGCAAAGTTTTTGACAGAGGTTCGCGACATAGGCTTGGACGCGGTTATTCTGTCGGATTTGGGTATGTTCGGCGTGACAAAAGAGATTGCGCCCGAACTTGATATACATATAAGTACCCAGGCAAATAACGTGAATTACAAAAGTGCCGATATGTGGTATAATATGGGTGCAAAGAGGGTGATTCTGGCGCGTGAAATGTCGCTTGCCGAAATATCCGAAATAAGAGGGAGAACAAATCCCGAACTCGAGCTTGAGGCGTTTGTTCACGGCGCAATGTGCATTTCGTATTCCGGACGATGTCTGCTCAGCAATTATATGGCGGGGCGTGACGGCAACGGCGGCGCTTGTGCGCATCCGTGCAGGTGGAAGTATTATTTAATGGAAGAAAAGCGGCCGGGCGAATATATGCCCGTCTTTGAGAATGAACGCGGCACGTTCATATATAACTCAAAAGACCTTTGTATGATTGAGCATATAGACAAGCTTATCCAAAGCGGTCTGACAAGCTTTAAAATCGAGGGCAGGGTTAAATCCGAATTTTATGTTGCAACGGTCGTGGCGGCATACCGCCGCGCGATTGACGCGTATATGCAAGACCCCGTGAATTGGAAACCCGACCCGAGTTTATACGCTGAACTCAAAAAAGTCAGCCACCGTGATTATACGACCGGATTTTATTTCAACAAGCCGGGAGGCACGGAACAGCGGTACGGCGGAAGCTCATACATTCGCGAATATGATATGGTCGGTGTGGTTGAGGATTACGACTCGAATACGGGTATCGCAAAGCTCATTCAAAAGAACAGGTTCTTTAAAGGCGATGAGGTTGAGTTTTTATGCACGGACGGAACGTTCTTTACTCAAGAGATTGAGTACCTGACGGACGAAAACGGCGAACCGACGGATGTTGCCAATCATCCGCAAAGCGTTGTATATGTCAAGACGTCAAATCCCGTCACAAAAGATTCGTTTATGAGAAAAAAGCGTTCGGAATGACATTTTCGGCGCGAACAGGCGTAAATTGGTGTAAAAACGTGATATAAAGAGATTCGTTACATATTTGTAAAAGATTTACCTAATATTGTGTATTGACTTTTTTCCATAAACATGATACAATAACCCTAAAAGATGATAGTGGTTTTTTATAATCAATTACAGTAAAATTTAAGTTAAACGGAGGTTAGTTAAATGAAAATCACAAAAAGAATTTTGTGTTTGGCATTATCTGTTATGATGGCACTCGGCTGTATGTCGATTGCTGCATTTGCGGATGATGCGGCAAGCACAACCAAGGACAACAGCGGGGCGATTAAGTTCTCTGACGTAGGCGATTCGGAAATATATACCGATGCAGTAAAGACGCTTAACCTTATGGGCGTAATCAACGGTTATCCCGATGGCACATTCAAGCCGAACGATAACGTTACCAGAGCGGAATTTACGGCAATGCTTATGAGAACCTTGAAACTCGGCTCTATCGGAAGCACCAGCGCGGCTGAACTTCCTTTCAGCGATGTGGACGATAATAACTCGGATATAAACTGGGCGATTCCGAACATCAATACTGCATATGCAAGAGGCGTAATCAACGGTTATGAGGACGGAACGTTCAGGCCGAGCGCAAACGTTGCATATGAGGAAGCGGTTAAAATGATTGTTTGCACGCTCGGTTACGGAGCAAACGTTGACGTAAGCATAACACCGTGGTATGCCAACTTTATCCAGATAGGAAGCCAGCTCGGCATCACAAAAACCGCACAGAGAATCGGCGCGGCTGAAACACCGGCAAGCCGTGCGTGCATAGCACAGCTTTTATATGATTCGCTTGACGTTAAGCTTATCGAAAACGGCGAAAAGACCGACAGAACCATCCTCAACAGCTATTTGGGCTATGTTAAAAACACAGGCGTTATTTCGTCAAATCAACAGACAAGCCTGACCGAGCCCGATGTAAACCTGCGCGATGACGAAATTCGCATCACCGCACGCGAAGAAAACGGCAGCGAACAAACATATACATATAAAACAGCGGATACAAGCCTTAAAAACTATCTCGGCTATGAGGTGGATTTCTATTATAAAGACAACAGCGCGTCAATCCGTGAACTTGCAATGTGTATGATAAAGAGTACCGAGCCGCTTGTTATAAACTCAAAGAGTATAGAGAGCAGCGGAACAACAGCAAATCAGATTAAATATTATCAGAATCTCGATGATGATAAAGAAAAGACAATAAATCTCGAAAGCGATAATGTTGTAATATATAACGGTAAACTCAGCGGTTCAAACGCAAATAACAGCCGTTTCAGTACAGATCTTATTCCGGCTGTCGGCGAAATAAAGCTTATTGATTCTGACAACAACGGCAGATATGACGTTCTTGATATTACATCATATGATGTATATTATGTATCAAGTAAGGCAGCCGCAACATACGAAGTGGTTGATAATATGCTCCACAGCGGTGAGAACAATAAGATTAAGCTTGACATTTCGTCGGACGACAATCTCACGATTGTGAACAAGAACGGCTCAACCGTGAACTTCAGCTCAATCGCAACGGGTAACGTAGTATGCGTTGCAGCAAGTAAGTCGGATAACGGCGGTACGGTTATAACTCGTGCGGTTGTATTGACGGATAAAGTAACGGGTACTGTATCGGGTACAAGCGGAAATGATAAAATAACCATTTCCAACAAAGAATACCGGTTCTCGGATTTGGCACCATGGGTTAAGGACAGCAGCAAGGATGCACCGAAAATGCAGGATTCGGGTACATTCTATCTTGATATAAACGGCGACATTGTTGCTTTCTCAAAGAATGCAACTTCAGATAATATGAAATACGGTTATATCGTTAGTGTAAATAACAGTGACGATCCGTTTGAATCCGATGTTGCCCTCAGAATCCGCAGCGCATCCGGCTCGGAAGAGCGCGTATGGACATATAAGAGCACAAGAGTAAACGGTGAGTCTGCAAATGACGGCTATGACGTACTCAACAAGCTCAAGACCGCGGCAGGTTATGCGGCGGAAACCGATACAAATAACGTTCAACAGCTCGTTAAGTATTCAACAAAGACATCGGGCGGCAAAACTGTATTGGATAAGATTGTTACCCTGACAAGCTCGGATGTTAAATCGTCTGGCGGCGAAGTGTCAAACGATAAACTTACCAGACTTGATACTGTTGATAACAAAACATTCAAGTACAACAGCTCGTCGGGTAAGCTGACAAGCGAAGACGGAAAGACAATTATTACATTGACAAGCTCGGTTATCGTGTTCAATGTTCCCAAGAGCAGAAGTGATTATGATGACTTTTCAAAGACAAGTGTTTCAAGCACGTTCAAGAACAACGGAACATATAACATAGAGGTATATGATGTTTCAACGAGCAATGTTCCCAAAGTTGTTGTTGCACTCGGCCAGGACAGCACACAGGCTGTAAACTCGGCTTCGCCGGTTTACGTTCTGACAGAAAAGAGCCAGGGTACTAATGATGATGGCACAATGGATCTCTTTAAGGGATTTAAGTCATCGCCCGACAGTGCAAAGAGTACATTCAGCGATTGGATTTCGACATCAACATCATCATCGGTTATCGATGATATGACAGAGGGTGACATCTATCGCGCAGGTACCGATAAAGACGGATATTCAACAATTGAATCAAAGGATATTCTCTATAAGTATGAGGGTAACAATTCAAGCAGATTCGGTATAAAGCAAGAAACAACCAACGGTGACAGCTCAAGCGATATGTATTCACATGAATTTGTTGCAATCTTAGGCAGCGTAACAGCCAAGGACGTTGATGAATCAACAAGTGCGGTAAATACAATTGCCGTAAGCCCGACAGAGATGACGGAGAGAAATGAGAATTATGTTGTAACGGATGATTTGACATTCAGTGCATCGGATTTCAGCGGCGCACAGGTTTTGGTTTACAACACCGATTCACAAAAGCTCAAGATTGAGTCCGAATCCGTTGACGCGGCTCTTGCACAGATAACATCCGTTCATGACGGAAACCCGACAAAGGTTTTGATTTATATGTCAGAGGGTAAGATAAAGATGCTCTGCATCCTTCCCGCATAACACAAAACCATAACTTTTAAAATTAAAAAAGACCCGGACGTTTGTTTGGGTCTTTTTTCGGCAAAATAAGATAAAAGAAAGAGATTAACATACGATGATTTTACAAAACAGAGAATTAAAAAATGCTTTGATAAAAATAGGCGTTCCCGTTGCGTTGCAGAATATGCTGACATCGCTTTTGAATATGATAGATACCGTGATGATAGGCTCGCTCGGTGACCGCGCCGTTGCGGCGGTGGGACTTGCCAACCAGTGGTTCTTTATTATGAACCTTGTCTTGTTCGGTATTGTCAGCGGTTCGTCAATATACGTTTCACAGTATTACGGAAAAGGTGATTTTAAGACGATGCAAATACCGATTGCATATTCGCTCGTCCTGTGTACGGGCGTGTCGGTTATATTTGCAGGGCTGTCGTTTTTTACCCCCGATTTTGTAATGAGGCTTTTCACAAACGACCCCGAAACCGTTGCGGTCGGCGCGGATTATCTTAGAGTTGCATCGCTCAGCTATCTTATGATAGCGTTCAGCCTTCCGCTTGCAACGACAATGCGTGCGGTCGATGCCGCCGTTGTTCCGCTGATAGTCACAGGTTCGGCTCTGCTTATCAATACGGGTTTGAATTATACGCTGATTAACGGGCATTTCGGCGCGCCGTCGCTGGGTGTCGTCGGTGCGGCAATCGCAACGAGTACGGCGCGAGTTGTCGAAACGCTTGCGATATATATTTTGGTTTTAGCGAAAAAGACAAAAATCAGGCTTAAACCGAAATACTTTAAGTTCAAGAGCGATTTTGCAAAAGTGTATCTAAAGACAATTGCGCCCGTTATCGGAAACGAGAGTATGTGGGGTCTTGGAATAAGTATGTATAATATAATGTTCGGGCACACAAATAACGTTATTGTTGCGGCGAATCAGATTTCGAGAAATTTAGAGCAAATCACGATTGCACTGAGTATAGGCGTGGGCAGTGCCGCGGCAGTTGTAATAGGCAGAAAAATCGGCGAACAGAGAACGAAAGAGGCGTTTGCGTATGCCAAAAAGTTTGCTAAAGCTTCGGTTGTTATGGGCGCGGTTTTGGGTGTGATAATGCTTGCCGCTATGCCGCTTTATGTTGATATGTATTCCGTTTCAAACGAGGCAAAAGAGTATTCGCGTATGATAATCATTGCGTTCGGTGTGTTTATGCCGATGAAGATGTATAATTATATGAACATTGTCGGCGTATTGCGCAGCGGCGGCGATACGGCGTTCTGTTTTTGGCTCGATACCTGTTCGGTCTGGCTTGTCGGAGTTGTTTCGGTATATCTGGCATTGTTTGTGTTCAAAGCTCCGTTTTGGATTGTGGCAATCTGCCTTGTGCTGGAAGAAGCCGTTAAAGCAGTGGTGGGGTTTGCGAGATTTCGTTCTCAAAAATGGCTCAACGATCTTGTAAATTAACCGTATAATTTGACGTTTATTTGAGCAAAAATAAGGGGTAAAACAATTTATTTACATATTTTTTGCCGAAAATCGATGATTTTAGTTATATTGACGTTTACAGATGACGATTTTTGTGATATAATTTATCGGTTGAGAAAAATTCAGGGTTAATAATTTATGAATGAGGTAATGATTGAATGAAAAGAGAAGATTTAAGAAATATCGCGATAATCGCTCACGTTGACCACGGCAAGACCACGCTTGTTGACGAAATGCTGAAACAAGGCGGCGTATATCGTGAGAATCAGGTTGTAGAAGAACGCGTAATGGATAATAATGATTTAGAGCGCGAGAGAGGTATAACGATTCTTGCCAAAAACACATCGGTATATTATGAAGATATAAAGATGAACATTATCGATACCCCGGGGCACGCCGATTTCAGCGGCGAGGTCGAGCGTATATTAAAAATGGTGAATGGCGTTATTCTGCTTATAGATGCGGCAGAGGGTCCGATGCCCCAGACAAGATTTGTCCTTCAAAAGGCTCTTGAAATGAAGCACCGCGTAATAATAGTGGTGAATAAAATCGACCGTCCCGATGCAAGACTCGATGAGATTCCCGATGAGATTCTGGACTTGCTGATTGACCTTAACGCAAGTGACGAACAACTCGAAAGCCCGATAATATTCTGTTCGGGCAGAGCCGGTACGGCGTCGCTTTCGCCCTATGACGACGCAAAGGATTTAAAGGTTTTGTTTGAAACAATTAAGAATTATATCCCCGCACCCGAGGGTGACGAAAAAGGTCCGCTTCAGATGCTGGTGTCGTCAATCGATTATAACGACTATGTGGGAAGAATCGCAATAGGCAGAATCGAACGCGGCGAGCTTGATAAAAACAGCGAAATTATGGTGTGTGACTATCACGGCAAGCACGAACCGTATAAATCAAAGATAGTGAATATTTATCAGATTGACGGCCTGGGCAAGACCCCGGTTGATTCCGCGCTGGTCGGCGATATTGTTTGTTTTTCGGGCGTTACCGATATTACAATCGGAGATACGATTACTGCGGTTGACAACCCCGAACCGCTGCCATTTGTAAAGATTTCCGAACCGACAATAGAAATGACATTCTCGGTCAACGACAGTCCGTTCGCCGGCAGAGAGGGTAAGTTTGTTACATCGCGCCAGCTCCGCGACAGACTGCACAGAGAATTGTTAAAAGACGTGTCGCTGCGCGTTGAGGACGGTGATACAACCGACAGCTTTAAGGTTGCCGGCAGAGGTGAAATGCACATCTCCATATTGATTGAGACAATGCGACGTGAGGGATATGAGTTTTCGGTAAGCACCCCTAAAGTTTTGTTTAAAGAGATTGACGGACAACGCTGTGAACCGATAGAGCGGCTTTATATCGATGTTCCCGAGGCGGCAATGGGCGCGGTTATGGAAAAAATGGGCGAGCGTAAGGGTGACCTTGTTTCGATGACACCCCAGGGTTCGCGGATGAAACTTGAATATCTCATTCCTGCGAGAGGTCTGCTCGGTTACAGAAACGAGTTTTTGACCGATACGCGCGGCGAGGGTATAATGAACTCTGTCTTTGACAGCTATCAGCCGTTCAAGGGCGATATAACGCGCCGCCATACGGGTTCGCTCGTTTCGTTTGACACGGGCGAGGCTGTCGGATACGGAATATTCAAAGTACAAGACAGAGGAACTATGTTTATCACGCCCGGTACGGCGGTGTACGAGGGAATGATTGTCGGCTGGTCGCCAAAGGGCGAGGATATTAACGTTAATGTCTGCAAGAAAAAACAGCTCACAAACACAAGAGCCTCGGGAAGTGATGACGCTCTGCGTCTTATTCCGCCGCAGATACTCAGCTTAGAGGGCTGTCTTGAATTTTTGGCTGATGACGAGCTTTTAGAGGTTACGCCCGAAAGTCTCAGATTGCGCAAGCGCATCTTGAATAATCAGCTCCGTGCAAAAGCAAATGCACATAACAAAAAATAACTAAATCAAGCGAAATCCGCCGGTAAAGCGGCGGGTTTCGCTTGATTTTTTTCAGTGATGGGATACAATCCCTCAATGAAAACGTTGAATGACGGGACTTTTAGTCCCTTATTGAAAGAGAATTTAAAAAGCCGCCGCTTTGCATCAGCACAAAGCGACGGTTTTTGGTTTTTGAGTTTATTTTAGATTAAGTCACAAACGCTGTCGGCAAAATCGGCGGCGTTTTCAACATTCATACCTTCGGCAAGCAAAGCACAGCCGTATACAACCTCGGTCAGTTTTTTAAGCTCATCGGGTTTATCCGCAGCGGCTTTTAATTTCTCAAACAGAGGATGTTTTATGTTGATTTCAAGAACGCGCTGTGCCTTTGCACCGCCGTTCGGCATCTGTCCGAGAATCTTCTCCATTTCAAGAGAAATTTCGCCTTCGCTTGTGATGCATACCGGGTGATTTTTGAGCCTTACTGTCGGCTTGACCGATACAACTTTGTCGCCGAGAACATCTTTCATTGCGGCGAACAGGTCTTTTGATGTCTCCTCCGCAACGGATTCTTCTGCCTTTGTCTTTTCGTCCTCGCCGCCGAGTTCAGCCGATGCGACCGACTTAAATTCTTTCTCTTTATATTTGGAAAGAATTTTTATCGCGAACTCGTCAACATCTTCGGTCAGATAGAGAATCTCATAACCCATATCCTTTACGCTTTCGACACGCGGCTGTTTGTCAATCTGTTCAATTGTTTCGCCGCTCGCGTAATAGATGAATTCCTGGCCGTCTTTCATTCTGTCGATATATTCGCCGAGAGTAACCTGTTTCTTTTCGGTTGACGAATAGAACATAAGCAAATCCGATAAAAAGTCTTTTTCCGCGCCATAGTTGTCATATACGCCGAATTTGAGCGGACGTTTGAATGCGTCATAGAACTTGTCATATGTCTCTCTGTCGTTCTTTTGCATATTCAAAAGCTCTGACTTTATCTTCTTTTTAAGATGTGCGGCAATGGTTTTAAGCTGGCGGTCGTGTTGGAGTATTTCTCTCGAAATATTAAGCGACAAATCCGCCGAATCGACAAGACCCTTTACAAACCCGAAATAATCGGGGAGCAAGTCCTCACACTTATCCATAATCATAACGCCGTTTGTGTAAAGCGAAAGACCTTTTTTATAATCCTTTGTGAAATAGTCAAACGGTGCGTGTGACGGGATGAATAAAAGCGCGGTATAGCTCAGCATTCCGTCTGCGCTTGTATGAATCGTTTTGAGGGGATTCTCATAATCAAAGAACTTTTCTTTATAAAAGTTGTTATAATCATCATCGCTCAATTCCGACTTGTTCTTGCGCCAAAGCGGAACCATACTGTTTAAAACATCGTCCTCGCTATAGCTCTCATACTCGGGCTTATAATCATCTTTTTTCTTTTCTTCTTCGGTTGCGTCTTTGAGCTTTTGTTTTGTAACCATCATCTTTATCGGATATTTGATATAATCCGAATATTTCTTTATAAGATTTCGGATGGTGTATTCCTCGAGATAAGTGTCATAGTTCTCATCATCGGTGTTATCTTTGAGAGCAATAATAATTTCCGTTCCCGGTGTGTCTTTGTCACAAGGCTCGATTTCATAACCGTCCGCGCCCTCGGAATACCATTTAAACGCCTCGTCACTGCCGAACTTGCGGCTCTTTACCGTTACACTTTTTCCGACCATAAACGCCGAATAAAAACCTACGCCGAACTGACCGATTATGTCAACATCATCACATTTTTCGTTCTCCGATTTGAATGCGAGAGAGCCGCTCTTTGCGATTGTACCAAGGTTTTCTTCAAGTTCGTCACGGCTCATACCTATACCGCCGTCGGTTATGGTAAGAGTTCTCGCATCCTTGTCGGGGGTAATCCTGATATAAAATTTTTCTCTGTCAAAATCTATGTTGTCATCGCTTAGAGATTTATA
>QRFC01001874.1_pt1 | contig 16452 bp, 8 predicted proteins | sample 1861061 | NCBI WGS metagenome assembly QRFC01 (sample SAMN09711282, study PRJNA482702) | Human gut metagenome, whole genome shotgun sequencing project.
TGAACCTGAAAAGGATGATAAAATACGCCGGATGACGCCAGTGGGCGTCTTTTTTTGTTGGCAGGGCGGAGCAGAGCGAGACTTTGTCAACAGCACCAACTTGGGACGCATTTTGCGTATAAAAAACCTGCACCGATGCAGATGCAGATATGGCTGGTACGGTTTGTCGTAGGAAATTTCAGACGATGGCTGGCAACCATTCCATAGGTCAAACCTCCCTCCATTCTGATGGCGGGGCGTCCTACGCAGTGACGCATAGCCGACGCAAGTATCATGATCCACTACATAGCCTCGTCGCCCGCAGATGTGCCTAAACTGCTGTCCGGCGCAGTAGAACTCGCTCCGCTTTGCCACGCTCTCACCATGCCAAAACATCCTCGCGTACCCGCCGTCCGGCTCCGCTATATAGAAATGTATCTGAATCACCCTATTCAGTTTTCAAAACAGGCTGCACGCCTGAGAAAACGCACCCAACATACGATGCGTTTTCGCAGAAGGACAGTCCCTATGAAAACGAGGGGCAGGTCTGAACCTGCCCCTCGTCATCGTTTCGTTTTAACGATGGCTTCTCAGGTATCCAGCCAGCATATCCAGAAATTCACTGTTGGACGGCGGACGCTTGAGCGGCGTTCCGGCGATATGTTCCAAAAGCGTATGGTCGGTGCGATCCCATACCGCATAGATCAGATTACGGATCGCCCGCTCCACAGCGGAGCCGGTGGTGCCGAACTGCTCTGCGGTTTCCGGGTAGAGCCGTTTCGTGATAAGCCGGACTCTTGCGGGGTCGTCGGTGATCTGCTCGATCATGTAAATCGCATACTGGAAGCCTACCAGCTTTCCGGTCACGCTCAGTGCGCGCAGCAGGCGCTCTGCATCCAGCGGTTTCTCTGCCATATTCTTCTCCCATTCCGATATAAACCAATAACCTGTCATCATACCAGTCCTTTCACATTTTGAATCGTTCAAGGTCTGGTATTTGGGTGGAGATCGACAGCGTTGGACACCCTCAGCTGTTCACTCCCAATCAGCATAGCAGGGCTGAGATACTTGCCCTGCTTACAGAAAAGAAGAGTTGGCAGACTAAGGGGCGTTGATTGGCGAGGATACCATCATTCGGGAATGCCGGTACGCCATTCGGAGGACCACGCTCCCGCCGAAGCATTTTGAATAGACCGCAGACGGAATATTTTCTTAGGTGTTTTTTCTCCCTTTCTGTGTCTTTATCATACCGCATCTGTGGCACTTTTTGTTGGGTGTTCCATCGGCAATGGTCGGTTCTAATCGTTGCATTTCCGGCTATTTGTGTCGATTTCAGGTCGGAAGCGGCGATTGGGAAAACCGGTCTTGGGTATAGAAAAGGGACGGTTCCCATCGAAACCGTCCCTTGCAGGTGTTGGAATGTCATACGCATACAAAATGTTCTGTTACAAGGGTATCGCAATGTAGGAAATTATCTGATGTATCGAAGTCGATATGCTAAGTACAATGTATTGTTCTGTCGTTCAAATTGCTTCGGGTCGGAATTTCTCAAAGAACTCGTCTGCGGGCATCGGCTTGCCGATCTTATACCCTTGCAGTCGGTCACAGCCAAGCTGCTTGAGTAATTCAATTTGGCTGGGCGTTTCAATACCTTCTGCCACGCAGCGCATACCGAGGTCGTGGCACAGATCGATAAGGTGCCGGATGACCGTCTGCTCGCGCGGACTATGCTCTGCTTTACAGATCAAACTGCGGTCGATCTTCGCCACGCCGATCTGCGGCAGATAGAGCATTTCCAGGCACGCCGCTTCGGTGCCGAGGTCATCGATGGCAAGTGTAATGCCGCGCGCCCGCAGTTCGTCCAGCAAACTGGATAAGGACTCCAACTGAATGCCCTGCGAGGATTCGGTGATCTCAAAAATCAACCGTCTGGGGTCAACGCCGGTATCTGCAAAGATTTTGTCCACCTGCGTCAAGTAGTCCGGCTCTACAAGGGTATTGCGGGAAACGTTCACATTCAGTACAAGATCCGGCCACGCTTTCCACTTCTGGAGCAACTGGCAGGACTGGCGCAGCATCTCAAGGTCCACCATCGAGATCATGTGTTCTTTTTCCAGAATTCTAATAAACTCGACAGGTGGATGGATGTTGCCGTGCGGGTCGATCTTGCGTACCAGAACCTCAGCGCCGTACACGCGGTCATATTGGATGCTGTAAAGCGGTTGCAAGTAGGGAACGAAAGTGCTGTCCCGAAATTCTTGCAGGAGCCGGTCAAGATAGCCGGGGCGCTGTCCTTTGAGATTACTGTTTGTGGCATAAAACTTATTCTTTTGAGTCTGCATCGCCTGTTCCGCTTTTCGCACAGCGACACCCACATCTTCTTCCGTGCCCCAAACGAAGCCAAAGGATGCAATATCCTTTTCCTCTGCCAGCGCCGCCTCAAGCCGTCCTACCGCAGTGCTGAACGCAGGATAGTCCACCGACGGCCAGATGATGACAAACTCATCCCCGCTGATGCGATAGACATATTCTTTCTGGATATACTTCAGGAGGATCTCACAGACGCGGCGAAGTGCCTTGTTGCCCATGTCATGTCCCAAATTATCATTGATCCATTTCAAACCGTTGAGGTCGAGGAACCCCACGCCGGTCGGGATCTCTTTGCCCAGCAGATAGCCTAACGCTTCGTCATAGGCAAGGCGGTTACGTAGGCCAGTCAGCGGGTCAAGGTAGCTTTTCACGGTCAGTTCATCCGTTAAAGTCCTCTTTTGCAGCTCGTTCGCTGCGACGTAGGTGATCTGCGCCAGCATTTCTGGCGCATCCATGTGCGCGTGAGGGTTGTCCACACCCAAAAATCCGTGCAGTTCGCCGCTCACAAAGATCGGCACGGTGATCAGGCTCTTGATGCTCTGCGGGTGCAGGCAGTCATACTCGATACGCCGCGCCGGATCGTCTTTGAGTGCATCCACATCCTCGATGATGTTGATTTTGCGGTGCTGATTTTTGAAAATGTCCACCCACAATGCGACCACCGCGATTGGCAGGTTTTGCAGATTGTCCTTTTCTGGCATCACGCCGGGTCTGCATATTTCATAAGTGTTGTGGGTGACATCGCGCGCCCAGTCAAATTCAAAGATATACGCGCGGTCGGCGTCGTAATGCTCGATGATAGTTTGTAGCATGGAATTGACCGCAGCTTCAAAATCGGTGGAGAGCACCAGTCCTTCAATGCACGCTACCAGCTTGCGCTCTGCGGCTAAGTCCTGCTTCGCGGCGTTCACCTCTTCGACATAGCGCTCGACATTGATCGCCAATTCCATGCGGCACGGTCTACCACCGTAGTCGATGATGCTGTCGTGCAGCAACACATCGCCCACAGACGGATGATGGCGTACCCATGTGTGGCGCTGACCTTGGCTGTGCGGCAGGATACCGTTGGTGCAGAACGCACAGGGCGCAGATGCTCCCTGTAAATGCTCATAGCACTTGACGCCCGGCGCAAACGCGCCGAAACGGGACACACCATAGCGGTTCAGATACAACATCTCGTGGGTTTCAAGGTCGCTGATGTAAATGACCTCATCGATCTGATCTAATACCTGTCTGATGTTCTTTGTATCCATATCTCGTTCTCCTCGGTCTGGTATATTTACGCGCCGTACTCGTCCGGCGAATGATACTGATAGAAGATGTTCTTCTTCTCTAAAGACCCATCCCTGCGGATAGGTCCTTAGAGAAGAAGGGGAGCCTTTCGGCTCCCCTCCAATTTGATTTGGGTTCGTGCCTTACTTCAGGCCGGTCCAGATCTCCACGCCTTCCTTATCGTAGTCGTGGTCGTGGGCAATAGACGCCTCGATGATCTGATAGTAGGCCCAGTGGGTTGTGCTGACATCCGTGTACGGATTCGTCACATGGCTGTCCACATAGCTGCGGTCGGCCGCTGCGCCCAGCATCCGGTTGATGATGGTCGCCGCCTGCGCACGGCTGATAACATCATAAGGATGGAAATTGCCATCGCTCATGCCGTTGACCCAGTCGTAGCTGGCCGCAGTCGTGACGGCCGTGTAGTACCAATCCTGCTCATTGATGTCCGCGAACGGATTCTTGACCGTGCTTGCTACCTTCGCGAAGCGAGTCGCGATCGCGCAGAACTCCGCACGGGAGATCGCACGGTTCGGGTCGAACTTGCCCTCACTGGTACCCTTGATGATGCCGAGAGAAGCAAGCGTGTTGACAGCCTTCGCGTACCACGCATCGTCCGCCACATCCGAGAAGCTGGCGGTGATCGTCACATTCTGATCCTTCAGGAGTCGATAGAAGATCTGAGCGACCTGGGCGCGCGTCACGCTGTCCTCAGGACCGAACTTGCCGTTGCCGTAGCCGGTCATGCTGGTGGTGTGCTTGTCGGTCCGTAGCCAGTTGGCGATGCCGGTCTGGGTGGGATTGTTCGGCTTGGTGCCGGGAGTAGGCTTGGTGTCCGGCTGCGAAGGCTTAGTAGTACCGCTGCCGGAGCCGCTGCCGGAGCCGCTGCCGCCGCTGGAGGAGCCGCCGCCGGAGGAGCCGCCACCACCGGTATTGCCGCCGGTAGCCTTCTTCTCATAGGTGAATGTGATGACATAGTCCTTCAGATCGGCGCTGACCGCCGCATTGATGGTGTGTGTTTCATCGCCGCTCACCTTATAGCCGTCGATGGTGACAGCCTTTACGGTTTCGCTCTCGCCCACTTTCAGGCGCTTGGTCGCCGCAGTCTTGAGTTCCTTGCCATCCTTGTCCACATACTTGATGGTGTACACCAGCGTGATGTCGCCGTTCGGGGTGATGACTGTGCCGTTCGGCACCTTGACATCTGCCGGGTCGTTGCCGGGGATGGTCACATCCGCGCCATCCGGGTCGGTGATCGTCACATTGCCGTCTGCATCGATGCGGCCTGCCGGCTTGTCGCCGTTGGGCTTCACGATGATGTCGTCGTCTGTGCCGGTCTTACCGTCCTCGCCAGGGAGGATGATCGTGCCGTCCGGCTTCTGGATGGGCTTAGTCTTATCCGTATCCTCGGTGCCGTCCGGCTTGACGGTGGTTCCGCCGTTGCCGCCATCGACCTCCTTGTCATCCGGCAATTTGACCTTGCTGCCATCGGGAACATAGACGCTGCCGTCCGGGTAGACCTTGACCGTGCCGTCAACTACCGTAATGGTCTTGTTGTTCGGCAACGTGATGGTGCTACCTGCCGGCGCTTCCACATAGCCCTTGCCCGGCGTAATGGTAGAGCCAGTTGCCGGAGTGACCGTCACATCGTCGTTGGACTCCGCCTTGCCGTCTGCGCCCGGAAGCGTAACGACCTTGGTATCCGCATCAACTTTGTAGACGATCGCATACAGGGGCAAAGTGTCCTTGTCGCGGAGCGTGATCGACGCTTCGTCCTCATAGAAAGTAGCGTTCTGAGATGCCGCTCTCGCGGTGCTCCAGCCCATGAAGGTCCAGTCAGCCGGAGCGGTGAAATGATCCGCATAAGCGTCCAGCTTGCCGGAGAGGATCTCGCCGGTGGTGCCGGTCAGCGTCTGCGTTGCCGTAGCCTCGTCGGTATTGGGATCGAATTTGATCTCTGCCGAGTAGGTCGTCGGGGTCGGGTCGCTTGTTTTCCACTGCGCCTTGAGCGTGACATCCTTACCGGTGGTCAGCTCGTCGCCCGCAGCGTAGGACTTGTTGTTGTCCTCGTCCAGCCACTTGTCGAAGGTCTTGCCGCGAGGAGCGGTGAACAGGGAGCCGTCCAGAATGGCGGCCACTTCATTGGTCTTGACCATCTGGCGGACCACATTGCCAGTGCCGCCGTTAGGCTCATAGATCACGATCACATAGTCCTTCGGAATGACCTCGTCGGGGTACTTCTGGTCGGGCTTGATGACCGTGCCGTCCGGCAGTTTGATCGTGCCGTCCGGGGAGATAACAGAGCCAGCGGGGACCTTGATGTCCTCCTTGCTGCCATTGGGGTAATTGGGGTCGTTCGGGTCGGGACGGGTGACTGTACCCTCGTCGCCCTTGACTTCAACGCTGCCGTCCGGCTTCTTGGGGCCGTCCAGCGTGCCGTTTTCGCCCGGAGTGACGATGACATTGTCCTTATCGTTCGGCGCTTCGATCGCGCCGTCCTTGCCGGGCAGCTCGATGGAGCCACTGCCGGAGCCACCGTCCGTCTGCTTGTACCACTGGGCAAAGAACTCGCCCTCTGCGGCCTTGACCATATCGCCGGGGTGGTACTCCTTCTTGTCCGTACCCATCCAGTTGAGGAACTTGTAGCCGCTCCACTTGAACGGGTTTGCGATGAGAGCAGTATCCTCGCCCTTGATCGCCTTGACATTCACCACGCCGTCCTCGCCGTTGTTGCTGCGGTAGGTCATGGTGACGATCTCGACATCGGGCTTTACGTTGCCCTGATCGTCCTTCGGCTTTTCGTTACCATTGTTGTCCACATCGATCTTGCCGTTATTGCCCGGCAGGTTGATCGAATAGGAGCCGTCCGGATTCAGCGTACCGCCGTTCGGCAGGAGGATAGTCTCCTTCTTGCCGTCCGGCTTGGTCACCGTGATGGTGCCGCCGTTCGGGATGGTGATGACGCCAGTGTCGGGGTCGCGGGAGATGCCCTCGCCCTTGCCGGTCACATTGGTCTGCTCGTTGTTCGGATCGCCGTCCTTACCGGGTACGGTGATGGACGAGCCGGTCTGCTTGTACCACTGCGCGTACAGATCCTGCGTCGCGCCGTTCTGCATGGTCAGCTTATGGTCCGGCTGATAGAGCGTGCCGGAGCCGTTCGCCGTCTCATTCCAGCCGCCGAAATCCCAGCCGGAAACGCTGAACGAGTTCTTCGCGATCGTTGCGATGAGGTTGCTGTCTGCATCGCTGCCGACGATCTGCACGGAATCCGTGGCCGGTGTACCGCCGTTGGGCTTGTAGGTGATGGTCGCGGAATACTTGTAGCTGGACTTCCACTGTGCGTAGAGCACCACGCTCTTGCTTACAGTGTTGGTCACATTGTAGGTCTTGCCGTTGCCATTGCCGTTGTCGTTCCATTCCACGAATGTCGCGCCGGAGACGCCGGTGAACGGATTTGCCTTGACCGTCAGCTCATTCTTCTTGCCCAGCTCCTTCTTGATCTCACCCGTGCTGTTGTTTGCATTGTAGGTGATGACCACATAGTCGGAGTCTGCGGGCAGATCGTCCGGGAGCTTGGTGTCCGGAGTGATGACCGTGCCATTCGGCTGAGGCTCGGGCAGCGTGATGTTGCCGTCCTTGTCGATGGTCGTGCCGCCCGGAACTGTGATCTCTTCCTTCTTGTCCGGGTTAACCGGGTCAGGACGGATCACGGTGCCGTTGCTGTCGTCCGGGATGGTGACCTTGCCATCGCCGTCGATGGTCGGGGTCTTGTCGCCCGGCTTGACGATGATGTTGTCCTTGTCATTCGGTGCGGGGATCTTGTCATCCTTGCCGGGCAGCACGATGGTGTTGTCCGGGCGGACATAGGTGATGGTCAGCGTTCCGGTCTGCGCCGTCGGCGTGATGGAGATACCGCCGGTGCCGATCTGCTCCGCGTTGTGCTTTGTGTTCCCGTCCTCAAAGGTGTAGGTCGAAGCCTTGTAACCCTCGAAGCTGGGGATGTCGATGGTGTTTGCCTCGTCGCGGTTGACCTTGACGGTCTTATCCGCCGCCAGCGCGTAGCCGTTGTACTGATACTGGATCGTCAGATCGGACTGGTACTCGGTGGCGCTGGTCTTGTTGTAGTAGTAGACGACCTCGGTGTTTGCCGTCAGGCCGGTCAGCGTCAGCTTGCCGTCCCGATAGCTGTCAGGGAGCTTTGTCGCACTGCCGCTGTCCACGCCGGTGATGCCCACCAGCGTATACCCGGCCCGGTAGGGCGGGGTCAGCGTCAGGTTGCCGGTGGTGTTGCCATTGACATCGGTCTTGATGACCTCGTGGGATTCGTACTCGGCTGCATCCGCAAAGTCGCTGCGCTTGGTTTTCACATTGACCGTAACGAAGTTCGCGTCATAGTAGATCTCCACCTGATTGCCGCCGTTGCCGACGACGATCGTCTGCGTCCGCTCAGCACCGTCCGGCAGCTTGTACTTGCCGTCCATCAGGTACTCCGGGATGCTGATGATGACCTTTTCGCCCACCACAGCGTCCAGAGAGTAGGACATGAGCAGCGCCGCCGCGTCATGGTTTGCGGCAGAGCCGTAGTGATAGTGGACCGTCACCGTTCCGGCGTTCTTGGCCCGGTACCAGAAGTAGACCTTCAGCGTTTCCTGGCTGTCGTCCACCACATAATACTTGCTGATCTGATCGTCCAGCGCGTAGCGGTCCACGCTCTGGGCGCTGGCCTTGTAGCTTTCGCCGATGCGGGCCTTTTCGGTCAGGTTGCGGGTGGCGATGGTCGCCGCCGTGATCTGCTCCGATGTTGCGGTGTCAAAAGCATCCTGCGCCAGCTTGGCGCTGTCGATGGCCACGAACTGGACGTTGCGGGTGTTTTTGGTGTAGAACACATTGTAATGGGTCTTAGTGCTGGGCAGCGTGGTCGTAAATTCGACCTTGCCGTCTGCCTTGTTGAACGGATCCGTCGCATCCGCATCCGTGTGATCGAAGGTATAGCCCGAACCGCTCAGATCCAGCGCGTTGCCCGTTGCGTTCGGGTCATAGGTCGTGTTCGTTGCGCCGTTGACGACGGCGATGGTCTCGACCTTGTCAGTGTCGGGGTTGCGCTCCTTCAGGCGGAAGGACACATCGCCCTCCTGCACATAGTTGAAGATGACCTCGTTGTCGCCGTTGCGCAGTTCGGAAATGGTCTGCGTCAGCTTCGTGATGTCAGAGAGCGCGTAGCCATCCACGAACGGAGCCGTCACGACCACATTTTTCAGTCCGGCGCGATAGCCGGTCAGGGTCTTGGTGCCGATCTCAGTGCTGCCCGCCATCTGCTTGATGACGATCTGCGCCGTCACCTCGCTGAAGCGGTAGACGATCAGCGCGTCCTCACTGTTGGGGGCGTTCACAGAAGTAGCGTTCGTCACATCTGTCGCATTAGCGGTGTGCAGACGGATGTCCGCCAGCTGATAGCCGGCAATGACATTCTGCACCGTCGCCGCGTCATACGCCGTCTTACCGTCGCCCTTAGCCACCAGCGTGGAATAGTTGTAGAACTCGATGGACTCGTCCTCGTTGGTGAACTTGATGGTGTGCTTGACAAAGTTCGTCGTAGCGACGGAAGCGTAGTTAAACACGACCTTGTCACCAGTCAGCGCATCGTCATAGCCCACCGTCACGACGGACGAGCCGCTCACCAGCGCGTAGCCGTTGATGACCGGCGCCTGGATGGTGACGCTGTCGCCCTTTTTCAGCACATAGCTGGTCTGATAGTCCTGCGGAGCGGTAAGCGTTCCGCCCTTCGTGTTGTCATTCAGCTCCACCGTGATGGTGCGCGGGCTGTCCAGCTCATACTCGAACTGGATGGTCTCATTAGCCGTGGGGGTGATCGTCTTGGACTGATCCGTGCCGTCCTTGACCTTATAGCCCGTCCAGGTGGGAGCCGGAACGGTCAGCGACACATCCTTGAACGCGGGGATGGAGTAGCTCTGGAACACCTTGCCGCCGCAAACCGACTCGACCGTGATGGTCACATAGCGGTTTGCGTCGCTCTTGCGATACCAGAAAGTGATGCTCTCGTCCTTGTCGCCCATCATGTGACTGGTGGGGTTCAGCGCATCCACAACGGAGTAGCCGTCCACAGCGGTGATCTCTGCCGGGCCGAAGGTATAGGTCTTGCCGGCGGGCACATTGGTGATCTCCTGCGCTGCGCCTGTGATCTTCTCGCCGCTGTCCACATCCTTCTTCACGACCGTCAGCTTGTGGGTATTGCGGGTGTAGGTGTAGGTGACGGTCACATCGTCCTTGCCGTTGTAGGTATCATCACTTGCCTTGACTTCATCGGTAACCGTGTAATACGGAATGGTGCCGAACATAGCCTGAGCGTTTGCCTTGGTCTTGTCTACGGCAGCACCCTTTTTGATTTCGACGGTCTTGGATGCCAGCAGTATTTTACCGTCCGCGTCCACCGCCTGATAGGTCACGTTGCCCTTAGACTTGAGGTAGTAGAAGTTGATGACATTGCCCTGCTCGGCAACACGGTCGATGGTGCCGTTCGCCGGGACAACGCCCACATTGTCATATCCGGACACAGCGGGCTGCGGATAGGTAAACGGCTTGCCGATCTCGGCTCTGACCTTGATCTGGTTCAGGCCGTCCACCTGCGTGGTCGTGCCCTCCAGATAGGCGTTGATGGTGATCTCCGCCGTGTTGTCCACATAGACGAACATGACCTCGGTGATGGCGTCATTGTAGTTGCCCTGCTCCGTGCCTTGCAGGTTTTCCAGATAGATGGAGCCGTTCTGCAAGTCATCCGAGCGGTCCACGCCGTTGACCAGCACCTTGGCGATGCGGTAGTTTTCCAGCGTATTGCCGGTGACAGTCGCGTTGGTCACGCCCTCCGGGTAGGACTGGGTGTAGCTCCACTTTTCGTCCTTGACCGTCTGACCGTCATCCTCCATCACCACGCCGCGGATCGTGACTTCCGCCACCGGCACGCCTTCGGGCGTGTAGGTGATGGTGTACTTGGTCGGGTCGGGCTGACCGTCTGCGCCCTTATCCGCATCCTTGTTTGCGGTCAGGAAGTCCTGATTCAGCGTCAGCGTAATGGGCTCAAAGCCGGTCTTTGCGGCGTTCTTGTTCATGGGGGTGTTCTGCGTACCGAAGATCGCGTTGTACCACTTGACCTTGGAGTTCAGACCGTTGATCTGTACGGTATCAAAGCCAGCACTGGGGTTTTTCAAAAGGGCCTGCGACTGGTAGCCGTTCAGATCCCATGCAAAGCCGTAGCTTCCGGCATAGTTTGTACCGAGCGCCGTCTTAAGCGGCGCATAGTCCGGATTGCCCTTGGGGTTGCCCTTTTGGTCAAGTTCTACGGATTTGACCTGAATGCTGTACTCGCGGTAGATGTTCTTGACCTCTACCAGACGAATGAGGTTCACCGTCATGGACTTGGAGGTATCGTTCGGGTCGGTCACCGTCATGGGGATCTTCAGCCAGTAGCGGCCGTTTTCAAGCACCTTCAGCTCGGCTTCTTTCGCCCCCGGTGCCACCGTCAGCTCACCCTTGTCGTTCGGATTCATCACATCGTTATAGCCGCTGGCATCAAAGGCATACTCGTTCACCGTTTGGTACAGCGCATAGGTCTTTGTGTTGTCATTTACCTTCTCCCGGAACCATTTGATGTTACCGAGGGAAGAATTACTTGCGCCGGTTGCATCGATTTTGATGGAGAGGGGTGCATTATCCACAGTAGTCGTATCATTGATATACACCTTACTGTTATTGGGGATCGAGGCCGAGGCGGTCATATCCAGACCGATCTTCACCTCGGCAGCATTGTTATTATTTTCCTCAACATTGAGTGTTACGCCGTCTCCCTGCTGAATGATGCCCACATCATTGCGGCTGACATCAAAATAGGTAAGGATATATTCTCCCTTGGGCAGCCAAAGCGTAGCTATGCCGTTGTCATCAGAAACCGTTTTGTAGCTGTATTTTCTTGCTGTGTCATCTTTATTGACCGCAACCGCTACATTGGCATTGGATACCCAAGTGTCATCCGCCTTGTTCCGCACCGTCAGCGCGACCTGATAGAGTGGGGTGCTAAGCTGGTCGGTCGGCTGACTTCCAACAGACACGTCACGATTGTTGCTATCGAGGAAACGGACATTGTTGTTGGAGTTGGCGATCTTGATTTGGGTCTGCATGACCGTCACCGTCGGTTGAATGGCTGTGCCGCCTTCGCCCGCACGACCGCCGTCACACGGTCCATATCCCTGCGCGCCATTGGCACGCAGATCAAAGCCGGTATTATATGCCGGATATCTTCCGTCTACAACAACGGGGTTCTGGGATGCGCCGGAACCATACTTACCGACTGCAAGCAGCTTGCCGCCGTTGATGGTCAGCGTTCCGCCGTCACCGCTGTAATTGACATATCCCGCCTGACCGTAGCCGCCGTTGCCGCCAGCTCTACTGAAAGAACTATAATGTCCTCCTTGGCCAGCAGCACCGGAGCCACCCAAGCCGCCGGAACCGCCGCCGATACCCGCTGCGGTCATATCGCCGACCTCAGTTACAGTATACTGGGTCGCTTTTGCGACGACCGTGCCGCCGTTGATGGTCACAATACCACCCCGGCCGCCTCGACCGCCGTTGCCGCCGGCGCCGCCGCCGCTGCCGCCGGTATGGCTATGCCAGTTCTGTCCTAAATAGTTGTATTCTCCGCATGGAGCACCCATTGCGCCATTTTCGCCGGTCGCACCCATGCCGCCGCCGATACCCGCGCCGCCTTGACCACCAGTCGCGTTCACTGTACCGGCATTGATCGTGATCGTGCCTGCGGCAGCCGCGTCAATGCCATTACGACCGCCTTGGCCGCCTTGTGCTTTGTAGTTGGGTCGATTCCAAATATAGGCATCTACACCGCTGTTGTTGCGGGTGTCGCCATAGCCGCTTGCCGCACTGCCGCCGATGCCCGCGCCGCCGTAGCCGCCGGTCACATTCAGTGTGCCGGTTCCCGCAGAATCGCGGGGAGCGTCAACGATCAGCTTTGCCGTGTCTGGAACAAGAACACCTGCCGTCTGGCTTGAGCTTGCATCTGTTGCTGTACAGATCAAACTGTTTCCAGTCCTATCCAAAAGGACAAGCGTGGCAGTCGAGCTCTGTCCCAACACAAGGGGCGATCTCGTATGCGTGATCGTCACATTGTCCAGAACCAGAGTGACATTTGCGTTATCCGGCACCGTGATTTGATAATTTGTGGCAAGTCCAGTAAGCTTATAAGTGCCACCGTCCACTAACGATGCCGCATTACCGGATGAGACATCGTAGATAGCAGTATACCCCGTATCGTCTGACGGGATATCCACGCCATCGCCCGCCGCTAACGCCGTGACGAGGGTGCTGGGGATGAGTGAAAATACCATGGTCAGCACCAGAAGCCATGATAGAAATCGTTTTTTCATGTGTTTCAAACTCCTTTTTCTGTATTCATAGCATCTATTTTTCGGTTAAGCGGGCGCTCTCACCTCATATCCGAGGGAGCGCGTGTCATACCTTGCCTGAACGGGACGCGTGTCGTCCCACCATCGGGACGGCGCGTCCGGCACCGGCAGGATCGCAATGACCTGTGCTTCGTATCTCATCATCCATCACCCCCTCTCGCAGCAAAATGCCGGACCGGCCGAAGGCCTGCCCGTGCTTCGCCCGCAGTGGCGGGGAGCGTGTTATGGGGCGGAGCAGTGCTCCACCAGTTTTTCAAGGTACAGAGAGAAAACCGCGCCGGATGCTCCGGCGGGTCGTCCTCCGCAATGTGGAGATAGACGTGCGCGCGGCGGGTGGTAAACCGCCGTTCCAGCAGGGCGCAGTGTTCGGCGGCATAGGCCGATAAGCGCCGCGCCTGTGCGCTTGCGCGTTCACGGAGCATGAGCTTCCCCTCTCTTTCTCTCTTTCGGTGTGTCTTATGCGTCCGCCAGCAGGGACGCGATCGTTTTCTGTTTGAATGCCTCGTCCAAATAGCTCTGGATGTGGGCGTAAAATTTGTGGACGGGACAGTTGGGCGCGCCGTTCCGGGAGCAGAAGCCGTCCGGCTCCAGACAGCGGTTGATGCGGGTCGTTCCCTCGGCGATGTTGATGATCTCATGGAGGGAGATGTCCTCCGGGCGGCGGCTGAGGGTGAACCCGCCGCCGATGCCGCGCTGGGTGGTCAGGATGCCCGCCTCTTGCAGCGGACGCGCCAGCGTTGCGATCACCGTCTGCGGGATGCCCATCTGGGCGCTGATCTCCGTGCTGGTTGCCGCCGTCTGCGTGGTGGCAAGATACAGCACGATGCGGATGGCATAGTCTGTTGAAATCTTTAGCTGCATGGTCAGGCTCCTTCAAGAAATAGAAAGGACACTTCACTTTCTATCAATACAAGTAAAAAAATATGGATGGATGCCGTCAGACCTCGCCGCCGGTGGAAACAACAGAATCTGCATTTCGTTGTTTAGATGCGGCGTATCTGCATACCGTCCGGCGAAATTTTTCTAAAAAAGCATTTTCTGAACAATTAAAGTCTTGCACAAAGGCGCAGAAAACCAGCCCCACAAAATTCGTTACTATTGTGGGGCTAAAACTCATGCCTATTCGCATGGCAGGTATTGCATTTTTCCGCGCTGCATGGTACAATTTCGGTAAAATATGTAGATTATCGTCGAGGCGATTGCGGCATCAAAGCACGAAATGCAGATTTTGCGAATGGCCGGAATTCCCGGCGTTTTTGCTTTACCGGCGAAATGCAGATTTCGTTTTCTACGATACTAACCCCAGCTTATCCAGCTGCCGTGCCTGCTCCGCGCCGCTGACCGCTAAGTAAATGCGGGTGGTTTCGATGGACGAATGCCCCAGCACATCCGCAAGGCGGGCGATGTCCTTGCAGGCACGATAGAAGGTGGTGGCGAACAGGTGGCGTAGATTGTGCGGGAAAACCTTGCCCGGCTCTACTCCTGCTGCTTGACACAGCCGTTTTAGCTCATACCAGACCTGCCGCCGTGAGATCGGCCTTCCGCTTTTGGTGCGAAAGATCGCGCCGGAAGCGATTTTTTCTTTTCTGGCGTATTTGGTCAGCTTGCGGTACAGTTTCGTGGGCAGCAGGATCGTGCGGATCTTGCCTTTCAGAGAGATCGTGGCGCGTCCGTCTTTCGCCGCCTCGACGGTGATATAGCGCAGTTCGGAAATGCGGATGCCCGTCGCGCACAGGGTCTCCATGATGAGGGCGAGGCGCTCTTGACCGGTTTCCCGCGCGGTGGTCAGCAGACAGTCGTACTCCTGCCGGGACAGCTCCCGCGCCGGGTCGCGGAATAAGTTCCGCTGGATCTTCAGGAATTTCACGCGGATCGCCCAGTTCATGTAGGCGAAAAAGCCGTTGATCGCCGACAGCTTGGAATTGACGGTTTCCGGCTTGCAGCCGCGCTCCAGCAGGTGCGATCTCCAGTGTACAGCAGCCTCTTTCGTGATCTCCGCGCCGCCGATCCAGCGGGCAAACGCCGCAAGATCGCGGCGGTATTTCTGTATCGTCCCCGCCGAGCGCTCCTCTGTGAGCAGCGATAAGCAGTAGCCGTCCATGTCGGCCTGCGTGATGGTGTAGTTCATGTTGGTACCTCCATTGGTTGAGTCGTACCAATAGTTTACGCCCCACGGCAGAGGACAGCGGAGGAAGTTTGTAGGAAAAGGAAAGCGCCCCTCGGACGAAAATCGTCCGAGGGGCGCTGTGCGTGTCATTCAGTTGTGTACTGCCTCGGTGTCCCATTCGGTGATGGTACCGCTTGTTGCGTCGATGGTGAACTCATACTCCGTGCCGCCGTAGATGATCTTGCCCTCATACTCCGGGCGTCCGTCATCGTAGTCCAGCTTCCATTCGTAGATGTCTTTTTCTGTCGCGCCGGACACACGGGACAGGGCGGTCTGCTTTGCAGTCGCCTCGTTCACAGTGGCGCTGTTGCCGGTGCCGACCACGGTTTTTGCTTCATAACTGGAGTCGATGATCTCGCCCGTGGCAACGCTGATTTCGTAATCATACTTCGCGCCGTTTGCGTACCACTCGATCTCATAGACCTGACGGCCATCGTCATAGTCCAGCTTGGACTTGGTGATGGTGGCGTCCGCCGCCTTGATCCCGGCGTGTGCCAGGGCGATCTCCTGCGCCTTGGCCTCGTCCACCGCGCCGGTGGCGCTGCCCGTGTTGGGCGTGGTCGTCTGCGCCGGGGTCGTTGTGACCGCACCCACATTGGGTTTCGTGGTGCTGGGCTGTGTTGTGGTCGTGCCCGTGCTGCCGTCCGGGAGTGCAGCGGCACCGGCCTGTTCGTGATAGCTTGCCTCCAGCACCTCGCCGCTCTCGGCGTTGATGGAGTAGGCGTAGTCATAGCCGCCCGCAGAAAAATCGACTTTATAGCAGGTGATGCCCGCAACATCGTCCAGCGTGGTCGCGGAAAAAATCGCGTCTGCCGCCGCGATGCTTGCGGCATCCAGCGCCGCGCTCTGCGCCGCGTCCATGCTGATATAGCTTGCCTGCTGGCTGCTCTGCGGCTGGGAGCTTGTCGGTGCATTGCTCCCGCATCCGGCCAGCGCTGCCGCAAGCATGAGCGCTGTTCCGGTCAAAAGCCATTTTTGTTTCATGGGGATAACCTCCAATCGTGAGTAATGTGAGGAATATAACAGAGAGAAACCCACCTTGTCAATAGGAAGTTTGGACAAAGTGAGCAAAAATGTGTCCCAACTTGGTGCTGTTGACAAAGTCTCGCTCTGCTCCGCCCTGCCAACAAAAAAAGACGCCCACCGGCGTCATCCAGCGTGTTTTATCATCCGTTT
>QRFC01001875.1_pt1 | contig 16451 bp, 10 predicted proteins | sample 1861061 | NCBI WGS metagenome assembly QRFC01 (sample SAMN09711282, study PRJNA482702) | Human gut metagenome, whole genome shotgun sequencing project.
TGATAATCAGCCACTTAACCAAATTTTATTAGTTATATTACGTTAATTAACTCTCTCATTTTCAATCGATTACATAAGAATTAACAGAGTATTGATCAAAAGAAACTGCTTAAATCCTCACACGCCCTGTAAGGGCAAAAGCTCCTAGCCCAGGGCAACACCCTGGGTTTTAACAAGATATATCCCTACGCCCTGAAAGGGCAAAAGCTTTAAACCCCGAGTTTGTCGATTTTCCTGTAAAGGGCGAAACGGGTGATACCCAGCAACTCTGCGGCCTGTGTTAGATTTCCATTGCTCAAGGAGATGGCGCGCTTGATGGCTTCACGCTCCAAGGTCTGAAGATTGAGCGAATCAACCTTTATGGAACCTGAAGAAGTCCTCGATGCCACCACAGAATCCTCCAATCTGATATCCTCGGCAGCCAGTTCCGTCTTATCCCCCAACACAATCGCCCTCTCAATGCAATGCTGCAATTCTCTTACATTCCCCGGCCAGGTATGTTTCAGAAGTTTCTGTTTGGCAGATGCACCCAGCACCACATCGCCTACACTATATTTTCCCGAATAAATCTTCAGAAAATATTCTGCCAGCAGAACGATATCCTCTCCACGTTCACGCAGCGGCGGAAGATGCAGTTCGATGGTATTCAGTCGATAAAAGAGGTCCTGCCGGAATGTTCCCTCTCCCACCTTTTCGCACAGATGGGCATTCGTAGCCGCCAGAATCCTCACATCCACATGGCTCACCTTATTGGAACCAATGCGCTGAGTTTCACGCTTCTCTATCACCGTTAGGAGTTTCTGCTGCATCGGCAGGTTCAGATTTCCAATCTCATCCAGAAAGAGAGTACCGCCATCCGCCGTCTCAATTCGTCCTTCCTTCGCATTCCTGGCATCCGTAAACGCTCCCTTCTCGTATCCGAAAAGTTCGCTTTCGAAAAGATTCTCAGGAATGCAACCCAAGTCGATATTCACAAACGGCTTTCTTGCCCTGTCTGAAAGCAGATGCAAGGCATGCGCCACCACATCTTTTCCCGTACCATTCTCTCCAGTAATCAATACGTTGGCATCCGTAGCCGCCACACGCATCATCTGCGCTTTCAGTTCCTTCATGGCAGGGCATTCGCCAATCATTCCCGCAAACACATCTTGAGAAGATGCAATAGACTTGGACTCAGGACTTTGATTCATATTCAGATTCTGATACATATTCTGCTCCGATTCCTTTTCCTGCGAATCCGAAGAATCCAGCTTCCTTTCCCTGCTCAATTCCACGGCACTCTTCACCGTATCGAGCAGTTTATTCCTATCCCATGGTTTCGGAATAAAGTCGATGGCTCCCGCCTTGATAGCCCTCACCGCCTTCTCCGTATCCACGTAAGCCGTGATAAACAACACCACGCTCTTGGGGTTATGCGCCAGAATCTTCTCCAGCCATTCATACCCCTCTTCGCCACTGATGGCATCCCGATGGAAGTTCATATCGAGCATGATGACATCAGGCATGAACGAATCCATCATTCCGATGATTCGCTCAGGCGTATTGATAACTCTGATACCCTCCACGTATGGTTTCAAAAGCATATTGAGCGACAAGAGAACATCCTCATTGTCATCCACTATCAGTATCTTTCCTTTTTTCTCCATTGCCATCATTTTTAATTATTTTGCCCACAAAGTTACTGCAAAAAAACGAGATAGCTTCGAAAATCCCATCATTTCTTCCAAAATTCTAAACAAAAACGGTCTCCCAACCACTTTATCCCGATATTTCAAAGAAAAAGCGATGATTTTTCCGAAAATATTTGGTGATTTCAAAATTTCGTTTTATCTTTGCACCCTAGTTATCAAGAAATCTCGGGGTTGACTGGATTTGACGGCGAGATGAAATGGTACGTAAGCATGCGGAGGCTCGTTGGCTACCTCCTAAATCCTAGTGAACAAAAAATTAATTGGCGAAAATAACTACGCTCTCGCTGCTTAATCGAAGTACAGTAGATTAGCTTTATTCCGGCACAAGGTGCTGGAACGGGACATCGCTCAACGGATGTAGTTCCGAATCTTGTTGATCAAGCGGTGCAGGCAAATCGGAAATAGTTCATGTACGCCTCGTTGCATGGATGAAATTTTAGAGGATAAGGGTATGATTGGTGGTCCAGGTCTTGTCATACCTCGAAAATTGAAGGCTGGAATAAGCATGTAGAAAGCGTATGGTTTCCTTGTGCGGACGAGGGTTCGATTCCCTCCAGCTCCACCCTATAAGCAAATAAGCAGCTGATTTTTTCAGCTGCTTATTTTTTGTTTTTATAATATTCTACAATCTTTATTTCTGCTTTCACACATCCTCAAACATTCTGATTATCAGAAAGTTTAATGTGAAGGCATTTTTTGGAGAAAAGTATGATAGTATAAACACCAGAAACTGAGACTTCCAACAGGGGAAGTTCATATTTCCAACAGGGGAAGCTGATACTATCTACGAGAGTAATTCATACTACCAGTTATTGACTGACCCGGGTCATCCATATAGATGACCCAGGTCAGCTATATGGATGACTCTAGTCAGCTATAAGAACTACTCAAACCAATCGATAAAAGATAGCATCTTTCCGCCTTTCAGCTCCTATCATCTCTCCTCACTCCTCATAACCGTTATTCCCTCTTCACACATCACCCACATTCACCCTTCACAATTCTCCTTTCACACTCAAACAACTAAGAAACAGATAGTTAACATAAAGTGTGAAAGCATTTTTAAACAGAAACGCAAAAAGTATAAAGTAATACATAAAAAGGGTGTAGCCTCCTATAAGAAGAAAGCCTAGACTGCATCACAAATAAATGATAATTTAGAGGCGATGGCAAAGCAACTCTATGACTATTGGTTTGTGCAGTTTGACTTTCCTAACGAGGAGGGCAAGCCGTATAAATCAAGTGGCGGAGCTATGGTGTGGAATGAAAAGTTGAAGCGTGAGATACCGAAAGGATGGTCTGTTAAGAACTTAGAACAGATAGCAACTTCATATCAACAAGGACTTATTCGTTCAAATAACCAATTATCAACTGATAGTAAGTATGGTTATTTAAAAATGGGCGATTTAGATGGTAAGGGACAATATACTTTACAAGGTTTAACTCGAACCAATGCTACGAATGAAGAAGTGGATTTATTCTCTTTGCACAAAGGAGATTTCCTCATTAATGTACGTAATAGCAAAGAAATTGTCGGTAAAACTTGTCTAATTGGTTATGTGGAAAGAAATACCCTTTATAACCATATGTTGGTAAGATTGGACTTTAAAGATGTAAGTACATTTTATATGAACTTGCTTTTCAATTCTGAGTTTATGTATAAAGCGCTTGATGGATTGAAGCAAGGTACAACAACTGTAATAGCCTTATATCAAAATGATTTATATCGATTACCAATATTAGTACCGGCACCTTGCGTTATGGAACAGTTTTCAAAAATAACAGACTCCATTCTTGATCAGAAAGAAATTATATCTTATGAAATCGAAGAACTCACTAAGCAACGCGATGATCTTTTGCCACTCTTAATGAATGGTCAAGCCACGGTAAATTATCATTTATCTGATGATTAAGAGCAATTTTGCGGTCAAGTGCATATAATATAGAGACAATATCTTTCTGATATTTAATACCAGGAAGGTATATCTCTATTTCTTCAAATACCGATTTCGGTAATATTGGAGTTGTTGTAGAACCTGCTATTTTCTGAAAGTAAGGTTTCATCGTGGAAAGCAGATAGTACACATACAATGGTTCTGCACCATTTTTAAACTGGGTTATTGAGTTTATTTGTTGGTTCGTTGCACACGTGATATTTGAATACGCAACATTTCCCATATCTGAACCAATACACCCCACCAATACACTTTCGCCAGAAATAGTATTACTTGCAATTTCTTCAAATCCTGTTTGAGAAATGAAACGATTGTTTCTTCCCATCATCCCCAATCCTTTTGCAACATCTTCAGGAGTGTAGAACGGAATATTACCACAAGCATAGTTTTCTGCTATGCTTGTGGATGGGGTTTTGCCTGTAATCACCTTGCCGATGTCGGCAAGTCTATATTTTTTCAATTTCATTTATTCCTATATATATTATGGTTGTTTCCAAAATGGAAATAACCACGTATTACTCTTTATCCGTTTTTTCCTCAGATTCTTCAAGTTTCTCCTCTATTTCCTCAATCTGTGGTAATGCCGATGCAACATCAGCAAAAAGCTTTTCTGTTTCATATTGCGCAATACCCATAGGTTGGGTTATGCCACGAAGCGAAAACTCGGCTTTCTTGTTACTCTTAGTTCGGCAGAGAAGCAAACCAATTGTAGGTTTGTCTTCTGGAGATTTTACAATGTCATCAACAGCAGAAATATAAAAGTTCAGTTTGCTAACAAACTCTGGTTTGAACTCCACGGCTTTTAACTCCACAACAACATAGCAATGCAGTTTGAGGTGGTACATCAGCAAGTCGATATAGTAGTCATCACCATCTACCGAAATGTGGTATTGCCTGCCAATGTATGCAAAGCCACGTCCCATTTCAAGGAGAAAGTCTGTAATCTTGCTTGTCAATGTTTTCTCAATGTCAAGCTCATTTTGGAGTGCCACTGTGCCCAAAAAACTAAAATTGTATGGGTCTTTAAAAATATACTTCGCCAAATCGGACTGAAGAGGTGGCAAGGTTTGCTCAAAGTTATTGATTGCATGCCCTTTAGCATGGATATATCCATTTGCTATCTGCATAAGCATCACATCACGACTCCACCCATTCTGCGCAGTTTCTGTGATGTAATAAGCTCGTTCGGCAATGTCTTTTACTTTCGATAGAAGCGAAATGTGATGATACCAAGTAATTTGTGCAAGTGGAACTTGCACAAAGCCTTTGTCATCTTCTTTAAATTGGTCAAGTGCCACTTGACCAATTGGAATATTTTCCATTTTTGCAAGCGGCACTTGCAAAAATGGAAAATCTGGATACGCTTCAGCGAAACGTCTCATACTTTTGAGATTACTCAAAGAGTATCCTCTATCATTAGGGAACTTTTGGGATAAATCAACAGATAATTTTGATATGATATTTGCTCCCCAGCCTAATTGTCTCTGCTGTGCTAAAATTCGTTTGCCCAAAGTCCAATATAACGCCAATGTGTCAGCATTGACATTAATTGCGGTACGTAGTTTTGCTACCTCTATAAGATGCTCTATGTCTTTGCGCCATTCTGCATAACCATCAGGCAGCAAATCGGTATTTGCGTTCATAATTTCATTCATACCTTTATTCCTTTCCTACATTTCTATTAAAGCTAAGACTTCCGAGTTGTTTCATAATCTCCTCTTCCAAACGATGACTTTCTGTGAATTGTTGTGTAAGCGTAGTTTTATAATCGCTCATTCGCTTATTGAACTCTTCTTCCGTAATATCCACATAGTCTATCTTGATATCAAAATACTGTCCGGCAGAGAGGCTATATCCCTTCTCTTTGATTTCATCGTAGGTCACATTGACAGAGAAGTCATCCACAGCTTCCTTATTTTGAAAAGTGCTGACTATCTGGTCAATCTCCTCGTCACGAAGACGAACCTTTTTCAAGCCATTGCTATCTTTGTATTCCTCACCAAGTTTGCTGGCATCAATCAATACCACTTTATCACTCTTCTTTGAATCATCGAAGAAGAGTACAGAAACATTGGTTCCTGTGTTGGCAAAGACATTACTTGGCATGGATACGCAGCCATAAACTATCTTGTTGTCAACGATATGTTTTAGGATTTTGTTCTCAATGCCACTCTTGGCGGTGATGAATCCTGTTGGAATAACAATAGCTCCCTTGCCTGAGTTTTTCTTCAAAGAATTGATAACATGCTGGATGAAGCAGGTATAGATTGCCATGCTGTCTTTTTTCTTCGCTGGCACTTTTGGTACTCCTGCCCAGAAACGAGCAGGAAAGGCTGCTATCTTCTCTCTTGTATCGCTGAAATCCATCTTGAATGGTGGATTGCTTACCACAAAATCGAACTGGCGAAGGCTTTGTCCGTCATCGCTTTTATGGTAAGGTGCAACGAGTGTGTCACCTTGAATGGCATGATCAAGTGAAGATACCAAACCATTGAGCAACAGGTTGAGCTTGAGCATCTTGTTGCTTCGTTGAGAAATATCTTGGGCAAAAATAGTACAGCGGTCTTCTCCGATTTGATGTGACAATGCCATCAGCAAAGTACCTGTACCTGCTGATGGGTCGTAGCATTCAATATTATGGAGGTCGGCATGATCACCCACTAATAATCTGGCCATAATGGTAGCGATGGCATGAGGAGTGTAATATTCTGCATATTTTCCGCCTCCAGCTGTGTTGTAGTCTTTGATGAGATATTCAAAGATATTGGCGAAGAAGTCGTAATGCTCTGAAAATGCTTCCTCAAAAGAGAAATTGGCAAGCTTATCCACCATGGCACGTGCAAATGGTGCTCTCTGAGCCACATCTGTCACATATTGGGTTAATGGCTCAAAGAGAGGTATCTTGGTGTTTTGTGTGGTCTGTGTAGAGAATATGGCAAGATTCTGCTCCGCAATGTCGCTCATCGTATTGTCGAAGATAAAATCAAAATCACCCTTTGCCTGCTGGTTCCAGAGGTTTGCAATCAGATGCTCTGGTTTCAAACGTGGCAGGTCTGGAGACAAGGAAGCCAGCAACATCATGCGCTCCATGTCACTCAACTCACTGTAAGCGGTTTCCCATTTCTCTGCTGTGCAAATTTTCTCAGCATAGCGGTTTCCTGAGTGTTTGATGGCATAGCCAAACTTGTCATTCAAGAACTTATATAGGAATACCTGTGTGATAATTTTATACTCATTGCCGTCATTGCCCATGCCGTATGTCTTGCAAGTTGCTTTCAGGGCATCGATGAGGGCTACGGTTTTTTCTCTTATTGTCATATTTTTATATTTAATTACTTGGATATGTTCTATTATATTGATTGATGTATTGACGAGCTATTCTGGTTTGAATGAAAGTGAAATCGTCCATTTGAGCCTCTATGCTCGGATAATGATTGAGAGATTGGGCTATCTCTATCATAACAGTACAATCGAAATATTCATCTTTCTTCAGAATGTCTGCACGGTCGTAAACTTTTTGATCTATTTCTGATTTTATGTCAGAAAGTATCGCCACAATATCATTATCATAATAACTGAAGATGAATGGCTTGTGCTCTTTCAATCTTCGTTGGTTTTCTTCGTGAATCCGCTTGTGGACATTGGCAAACTTCGTGTCACCATTATATTTCTTCAGCAAGCGGTTGTTGCTTTCCTGTAATTTCACCAATCGTTCGATGATTTCATCAAGCTCCTTACTTTCCTGATTAAACTTAGCGATACTATCAACGACGAAGCCATGCTCCTTGAATCTTTGCATGAAGGCATCACGCAGAGTGATATCTTCAGGATCGTCAGGGTCTGTATTTTCTGTGAATTTGTGAATCACGAAAGCCCATTTTTCCTGTAACTCCTGTCCACCTGCTATCATTTTCATTTCTTCCTCTCCAATTTTAGAGAAATTGAAGCGGATGTCTTGCATAGCTTCATTGACGAGTTGCTTGGTCTCATCAGAAATGGCAAAGACTTCCTTTTGATTGATGATGTCGATGTGGTGTTGCACTTCCTTTAGCATATCTGGAAGTTTTGTCAGTTCAACCTTACTGAAAGCATCCTTTAAGCTGTCATCACCAAATGTACGTACTATATTGGCACAATCCTTGGCTGAAATCAATGCTTTTTTCAAGTCGAGCAGCACCTGCTTATCTTCTATGGAAGAAATCTCAGACGAGAAGTCTTCTACATTGTTTGTCGTGTAATCAAACAATGTTTGGCGTACATCTTTCATCTGCCGAATCAGTTCTTCAGGGTCTTCTATAACCTGTGTGAATGTATCGGTGATGTGATTGCCTTCTACTTCTTCTGGATTATTGAAGCGATTCAACTCTCTGAGATAAGCCTCATTGGTCTCTTCAAAGTTTTGCTTGATGTTAGCAAAGTCGATGACATAGCCATAACGATTGTTCTTGTATGGTCGATTGACACGTGTAAGTGCCTGCAAAAGGTTATGGTCACGGAGCTTGCGACCAAAATAAAGTCTCTTTAAGCGTGGTGCATCGAAACCGGTCAAGAGCATATTGAAGACAATAAGCAAGTCGATGCTCATGTTCTTCTTGAAGTCCTTGATAATTTGCTTGCGAGTTTCCTTGTCATCGCTATCGTGCAAGATGAGTCCAACTTTCAGTGGATGCATCCTGTAACCTGGCATAGGTATGGCATTGGCAACCATCCACTCTTGACCATCCATTTTGATTTGGATAGGCTTGGCATATCCTGCGTCAAGCGTGTTGGCAAGGCCGCCATCAGAGAAGTTTTGAAAAGCCTCATATAACTTTTTTGCTTGTCCGCTTGTCTCGCAGATGACCATGCCACCGAGTGTATCATCTCCCTGTATCTTGCGGAATCTTGTCAAGTCATCTGCTATATAGCGGGCTAATTCTCCTACATAACTATCGTGTTCTATAATTTGCTCACGCTTGATATCCTTCTTTTGTACAAGGGTTTCCAGTTTGTCGTAAACCGCAGAAAGACGTTCCTTATATGAGGTCTCTATATCCTCACGGATTATCTTTAAGGTATATCCGTCAGCAATAGAACGATCATAATAATAAGTATGGAAATAGCGTTGGAAAACCACACTCGAAGCACGATCTTTCTTTAGCAGAGGAATTCCTGTCAAGGCTATCTTGATGGATTTTGGATCTGCATCAAAAAGATTGGCTAGAAAACAACCACCAGGTTTGTAACCACGATGAGCCTCGTCCATAATGAAAATACGCTGAAGATTTGTTGCATAAGCCGGAAGTTCCACCTTTTGCTTGTCTTCAGCAAAACGCTGGATGTTCACAACTGTTATCTCTTGCTGTCCACTGGTTCCTTCTTGTGCATGGTTGTTGCGGAACTGAGCCATCAATTCCGCACGAGTATTGGCTGTTGAAACAACGAGTCCACGAGCCTCAAACTCTTGGGTGGCTTGTTCCAGCAAGTCTATTCTATCTACTATGAAATAGAATTTTGCAACCATATTCTTCTTGGCATAATAGTCGGATAGAACATAGGTGAGATAAAAGGACAGAGCCGTTTTTCCACTACCTTGCGTATGCCATACTACGCCAGAAGTAGCTCCTTCTGAGAGTTGTTGACGGATAGCGAGTGCGGCAAACATCTGCTGGTAGCGCATGATGTGCTTTTGATCGGTGCTTTCTATTTTACCATCTACTTCTTTCTCCATTTTAACGTATGCTATGCCATACTTGATGATAAAGAGCAATCGCTCAGGGCTGCACATGGAGGTAAGCATACGGTTCGTAGGAGTATTGACGCCAAGATTGGTTTGATACTCCGGTGTATGATGAATAACTTGACAGTTGAAGTCTGCCAAGATTTGTCTTTCTTCTTTTTGGTTGATTTCCTTATATGGATAATTCGCATTATAAGGTGCTATCGGGAGATTGGAAGAATTCTCCTCACGGAAGCAATTGAAGGGGGCGTTTCCTCTTGCAGCAGTGCAATAGAAAGCTCCTTGGATAGGAACTATTCCCCCCATCGTATCGTACTCCATATTATTAGAAAATATCATCAACTGTGTGATGTTGATGAAGCTACGAAACTTTTTGTTTGGGAAACGCTCTTGATTCATTCGCTTGCTTTCAGCTACAATTCCTCCATGATTGTTTGGCTTTTTTACCTCTACGAAGCAAAGAGGCAAGCCATTGACAAACAAAGTAATGTCTGGGCGGAATTCATCTTGCCCATTTTTACAAGTGAATTCAGCGGTAAAATGAAAAGTGTTGTTCTGAGGATTTTCAAAGTCTATCAATTTGATGGGAGATACAGCCTGTAATCTTTTGTAAAAAGACTTACCGAGGTCATCATTCTTTAGTTCTTGGCGAATGGAGCGCAAAATGCTCTTGAACCCATCTTTCTTTGCTGATGGGTTCAACTTATAAAATTGTTCTCTGAAAATTTCAGTCAATATATTCGTGTCAGGGTCATAGACTGTCCCTGCCATATCTTCGCTAATCTTTCCGAAATAAGAATAGCCTAATCGAGTAAGGTGAACCATTGCTGGCATCTGAACTCTTGTTGCTTCGTTGAATTTACTCATTGCTTCATTTTATTGCTTTAGATGCAAATATAGTGATTTCTTTTTATAAATATCTGATTCAAAGCTAATCTTTAACAAGATATAACAAAGAAAGTGAGCAGAGAGAGCAGAAACATAAATTCGTATTCATATGCTATCGAAACAGGCTTCATATGCGATTGAAATAGGCTTCATTCACCATCGAAGTCTATTTATTGGAACAGAAGGAATCTTTCTCAGCAACAAGTGTTATTTCTGTCAATACTTATAACCAAATTTTGCATACTGGTAAACTTGGAATCTAGCAACGAAAACAGGGCGTTTTGAGCATCTCGAATACCCTATTTTCTGCTTCTAATTAATCGAATACCCTATAGTTGTACGACTATAAAGTTGTAGTCGTACGACTATATAGGCTATAGTCGTACAACTGTAGAGTTATAGTTGTACAACTATAGGGGTTATAGTCGTACAACTATAGAATTTCTATTTCAACGCTATTAACCAGCAAAATCATAATCATTTGATTATTAACGCATTACAAATTCCTTCCATATTTTCAATATTCCCAAAGAAATAAGAACCGTTTGAAAACACGAGAATCTCAGCAAGGGAAATGTATAAAAAAAAAACAACCCGCACACTTTAGCATCGTTGAGAGGCTTGGCGGGTACTAGTGCTGCAAAGGTACGAAGATTATTCGAAGTTACTCCGCCCCCATGCGGTAATTCTTTGGCGACAAACCAGTATGCTTTTTAAAGAAGGTGCCGAAGGATGAGGCATTAGGGAAGCTGAGATCACTGGCTATCTGCTGAATCGTCATGTTCGTATTCTTCATCAGATAAATGCTGCGACGGATAATCGCCTTGAAAATCAACTGCTGAACCGTCTTGCCACATACCGACTTCACTATCACCGAAAGATACTTCGGAGTGAGACAAAGCTGGTCGGCATAAAAAGCTACCGTACGCTCACGCATGAAGTTCTCCTCTATCAGCTTCACCAACATCTCGAAAGTCTCTATCTTACGTCGCATCTCCTTACCTTCCTTCTGGAACGAAGCAGAAAAAATGCTGCAAAGACGATAGGTTACCGCCATCAGAAGCAACTTCTGCTCATGCAAACTGTAGGTGTCATGCTTCTCCTTCTGCTCTAAATCCAAAAGCATCCGGGCATAAGAGGTCAGCATCTCCTCATATTCCGTATGAGCCACCGTGCACGACTGGGGATAGAGCGTAGAATAAAGCCGCATGCTGACTACGGTATTTCCCAGCATGTGGAGAATCTGTTCCACACGATAAAAAAGCAATGTGTATCGGAAGTCTGCAGAGACTTCCTGCACATGAAACAGGATTCCGGGAGAGAGAAAAACGGTCTCTCCCATAGACGCAACAAAGGATGTTCCATCTACACAGAAACGGAACATCCCTTGATGGCAAATCACTATTCCCACATAGTCGGAATAGAAAGGCTGCATCAGAAAATGAGGGAATTCATTTGCCTCACATATGATAATATTATCTGTTATCTCCATTTTTTCAAATTGCTTGAATTGCGAAGATAACAAAAATATCAATCTCCTCTGATGAATGCCTTGATTATTTATGATATTTTAGCAGAATCCTGCCGCTTCCGGAAGAATCTGCTTTCTTGCCTTTACCTTCTTCCCAAGTTTTTCTCATTCACATTCTTCAGCAGATACTCACGGGTCAGCTCCTTGATGTTGCGCTTACGCCAAGGTATCACGAGCATCAGTCCGGCACATACCAGACAGCCATAGAAGGTCCAGCCTGCCATCTCCTTGATGGATACCAGCGTGGCCTGAACCTGTACCTTTCCCTTCACACTCATGGCAGCCATGTTCTGCGCCTCGGTCTCCGTCTTGCCCTGATACTGCATACCTCTTACCGTCTGGTCATAGGTCTTTGCCGTCTCCAAGCTGGTACGGTCGTAATCCTGTGCAAAGCGGGTGACGTAATACTGCTGGCGATGCTGAAGCACATTGGTGTAGAGCGCCGAACCGATGCATGGAGCGATGACCATACGGACGGTGAGCATGATGCAGACCCAGGTGGACATGAAGCGGTAAGGCATGCGCTGATTGGCTATTGTGGAGATGAGCGAATAGAGCAGCATCATTCCCGTAGAACGGATGATGATAGGCCATTTCATGCGCTCATACATGCCGTCGTTCTGTACCTCGAAGTACATAAAGAGGGCGTAGCCTCCGATAAAGAGGAAGCCCAGACAGTACATCCACTTCAGATGAACATTCTTGGCTCTGGCGATGACCGCAAAAATCAAACCCACGGTATATCCCACCATCACCCAGTTGCCCAGGGTGGCATTCTGCCAGTTGTCTATCTTCATTCCCACATTGGTGAATACATTCACGAACATGGCGCTGGAGTTGCAGACCATCAGGAGGAAGAACAGCATGATGCCGTAATTGATAACCCTGAGCTGGAATACCTCCATGATAAAATAAGGTGAGCGGCGGGTCTTCTCCAGATAGACAAACAGGGCGGTGAAGATGAGACAGACCACCGTAGAGTAACGGATAGTAGGATCATCAAACCAATCCAGCGTCTTGCCGAACACCATTACATAGGCAAACGAGCAGAGCATGATGCTGAACACCGTGACATTGCCGAACTTCGACATCGTAATCGGGAACTTCGGCATCGGATACTTATGATAAGGCATGGTGAAGAACACGATGATGATGCCCGCCAGCATGAATGCCATCATGAAATGATACACATACTGCCATTCGTAAGCATAGGCAAGCCAAGCCGTGAGCCAGGTGCCCAACTGTCCGATGATCATGAAGAAAAGATAGATGACCGGCTGGGAAACCATTTTTTCTGAATCCACCGCATCCCAAGCCTCCTCGGTGGTAGGCTCGCAACCCGGCGTGATATTCTTCGTTGCCTCGATGCCGAAACCATATCGGATGAGTACAAAGAGATGCGCCATCAGAAGCGTCTGGCGAACAAAGCCCATCAGCAGACTGCACAGTCCGAGGATGAACAGCGAATCGGTCTGGGCGCAGACAAAACTGAGCAAAAAGAGTATGGAGAATCCCACGATACACATCATCTTCTCTCTCCGGATGCACACCAGTTCGTAGAAGAACGGCGAGAAAGCCGCCATTCCTATCGACGTGCAGAAGCCCGCAAAGGCGATGTATTCCGACTGGATGCCCAGTCCGCTCATCATCTCTCCGCTGTTGGCGGAATAGACACCACTCATCGTAATCATCGGCACGAAGAGGATAATCATGAAGATGATGCCAAGCGGTTTCGGCACCCAGTCATAGAACGGATAATTCTTATATTCTTCTTCCATATATTACTTCATTTCCTTCTAGCTACTTTTTATTTCTCTCAGCCTTCACAATCACCATCATACCTGCTGCCAGGCGGGCATTGTCTTCCTTGCTGAGGTTAGTGAAGTCGATTCTTACAGGCACACGCTGCTGAATCTTCACGAAGTTGCCGGCTGAGTTATCGGTAGGAACAAGAGAATACTTGGAACCGGTAGCACCGGAGATAGCGGTAACGGTGCCCTCAAACTCCTTGTTGCTGATGGCATCCACCGTCATGCGTACCTTCTGACCTACATAGAGATTCTCTACCTGGGTTTCCTTATAGTTGGCGATGACCCACTTCTGGGCGTTAGGAAGAATATAGGTGATGGTGGTTCCGGCGCTTACCATCTGTCCCTCTTCCAGGGTGCGGCGACCCAACTTACCATCGCATGGTGCAACAACCACACAATAAGAGAGGTTCAGCTTCGCCATCTCCACCGCAGCCTCAGCCCGTTGGATGGCAGCAGCCACATTCTGCTTGCGGGTAACCACCTCGTTCACGCCCTTATAGGCAGCAGCCTGCTGTCGCTTTACCGACTCCAGTTTCTTCTTGGTAGCCGCATATTCCACTTCCAGCTGCTCCAGCTGGATAGGTGTAGCCGCCTTCTTCTCTACCAGGTTGCGATAGCGCTCGCAGTCTTTGGCAAGTTTGGCAAGGCGCACCTCTATCTCATCGATGGATGCCGAATAGACGGTAGCTGATGTCTGGGTGGTCTGCCGGGTAGCATCAATCACGTTGGCACCCGCCTTGGCATCCTTCAGGGCCGCCTCAGCCTCCATCAGGCGGATGCGATACTCACGGTCATCAAGAACCAGGAGCGTATCACCCTTGTGTACCTCCTCGTGCTCCTTGAAGCAAACCTTGGCTACATAGCCCGATGCACGGAGGTTGACAGGAGAGATATACTGTTCTATCTGGGCATCGTTGCTGGTCTCGTTGGCATTATAATCCAGGAAGAGGCAGACGATTTTCCAGAGTCCGAAGGCAAGGATGGCGATGCCGATAAGACTGGCGATGATCTGACGGATGCGCTGCTTCTTCAGTTTCTTCTGCATTTCCTCATGAGAAGACTGAGTTGCTGCATTATCTTCGTGAGAAGTCTGAGTGGTTGCAGCATTTTCCTCACGAGCGGTTTCTATCTTGTTTTTTTCGTTCTGTTCCATTGTTATATTCTGATTGATTATTTCTTAATGATTCCTTTGCTATTTTACCTGATCCAACTGTCCGGTGAGTTTCAGGAGCGAGAGATTCGCCACCTTATATTTATAATAGGCGGTGAGATAATTGTTCATGGCTTCGCTCATGCGCATCTCATCCTGAAGAACGGCGGTCATCGTTCCTACACCCTCTTTATACTGGTCGGCAGTTACGCTATATACATCCTGCGCCAGGGTGTAGTTGTCAAACTGCTTCTTGTAGTTGCGCTGACTGTTGTTCACCTCGCTCACGGCGTTCATATAGTTCGCCTGCATGCCCTTCAGCGCATCCTCGTATCCGATGCGGGCATTCTCCTCCTCCACCTTGGCACGTCTTATCTTGGAACGCTTCTCGAAACCATCAAAGACTGGCACTCTCAGCTGGATGCCGATACCGTTGGAACCATACCAGTGGTTTGATTCGCCCGAATGAATCCAATGTTCAATCTTATCGGTAAAGGCAGAATACATCAGGCTACCGGTAAGACTCACCGATGGCAGGTAGCCATCCTTGGCAAGTTTGGTCTGCTTCTGGGCAAGTTCCTTTCTCTTTTCCAGGAGCTGGAGTTCGTAGAGTCCCGTATTCAGTCCGTTGGCATTCACCGTTTCTATCTCTCCCGGATTCACCTCCGTTACCTTGATCTGCTTATCCGCAGGATAATCTATCACATACTTGAGCATGGTATATTGCTGGTCGAGCATAGCGATGGCGTTATCGCGCTGCACGGTGAGATTCTCGATGTTGAGTTTCACTCGCTTCACATCCACCTCCAGGGTCATCTGGTTATCGTAGAAAGCCTGGGTGATGCCATAGAGTTCTTCCAGGCGCTTGATGTTGTCGTTTACCAGACGGATCTGCTCAGCCGTATTCTGCGCCATATAATACATCTTGGCGGTCTGCACGATGAGGTCTTCGCGCGCCTTCTCGTAAGAGAGCTGGTTGAGATGGTCTGCAATCTTGGCAATGTCGATGGCAGTATTCACCATCTGGTTGTAGAGTGGCATCTGGAGCTGCAAGCCTGCCGAAGCATTATACTGCAGGGTCTTGGTAACATTGTAAGGCTTGCCGTAGGCAGAACCATCCGTCACGGAAACGGGAGGAGTGAAGTTGTCGTTCAACTGTGCCACGGCGTTGATCTGCGGCAGCAGCTTCGCCTGGTTCTCGCTGATGGAATACTTTCCCTTTGCAATCTCGTTCCTGCTTTTCTGCAGCGACAGATTATTCTCCACCGCCATCTGCAGACACTGGCTCAGCGACAAAGTTTCCTGCGCCATCATTGCAGAAAAAGCCCCGAGAGCCAGACAAAAACACAATATTTTTTTCTTGTTCATTTTTAATATGTTTCTTATGATATACAATATGATTGTTTTCTGGTGCAAAGGTACTGCTTTTCTGTCGATTATCACTATTCACAAAATATCACAAAATGTTCAAAATTGCCGTTTCTTTTAGCGGCGGAGGTTCTGGAAACAAAAAGAGGGTGTGTCATAAGCCACATCCCATACGCCCTGAAAGGGCAGAAGCTCTTAGCCCAGGGCATCGCCCTGGGTTTTAGAATAAATACAACAAGGTCGCCCTGTTTTACTCTAATTGAGCAAGCTTTGAGCGTATTTTTTAACGTTAATTATATTTAACGACCCTTGGGTCTTGCCTGATGAAGTTTGCGTCA
>QRFC01001877.1_pt1 | contig 16437 bp, 32 predicted proteins | sample 1861061 | NCBI WGS metagenome assembly QRFC01 (sample SAMN09711282, study PRJNA482702) | Human gut metagenome, whole genome shotgun sequencing project.
CTCGCTTTCTTTTCTCTTAAAATCCTCGCAAGACACATCAAGCAAGCAACCGCATTTTTCGATTTCTGTCACTCCCCAATATGTCTTGTATCTGTAAGAGTTTGCGCATTTAAAGCAGAAATCCTTGCCGTTGTTCAGCTTGCAACTTGTCTTTTTATCCTCTAGCTTTTTCCCAAGACTTTCATTTATTCTTTTGAGTTCCTCGACCTTTTTCTGCAATTCCTCGCAATCATCAATGAGTTTATTATATTTCTTCTTGCTTAAAATCTTCATTCTGTTTCGCCTCCTTTCAACTGTTCTGCTATTTCGTCAATCTTTTCTTCTTCTAAGATTGTGAAAGCGTATTCTTCCTTGATAGCTTTTATAGTGTCATCAACAGCCTTGTTATAAGCCTTTCTCTCATATTCTTCCACATTCTCAAATGTTGTACAATCTGAGTAAAATTTTTCTTTTGGGTCCACTTCAGCAGAGTGTCCAACATTACATTTGTGTTTTCTGAAATTGTAGTGAACACAATCTCCGCAACAAGTAATCACTTTTCCACTAATCATCATTTTCACCCACTTTCAATAAATCCATAAACTTCTCATACTGCTTCTGCGACACCTTATTATTAGCCTTATCCGCTCTCAATTCGATTTTAAGGTGCTTTTCTGCTATAGACGATAATTCCCTAGCCATATTCTTTCTGCCCTGTTGTATGCCCTGCGAGTACGTCTTAGGCTGCTTGTACTGCCCTGTTACCTGTTTCCCTTTTCCTTGGCTGCCCGCTGTGACGTTATACATTTGAAAACCTTTATCCGCAAACGATTTAATAGTTTCAACTTCCTTATCATCCAATTCTGACTTAGGATATGTCCTGTAATCCAGTTTCCAGCCGTATGGATTTTCATTACTGTAAAATCCGTGTTTTTTAAGGCTTAATGCTATATGGTCATACTCTCCTAAATGTGACGCGCATCTTTCCAGCAGATTTACTGCCTGTCCGCAATAAGCTCTCCTGATTCCAGCTTCATCAATCCTGTAAAATACATATATTCCACTGGAATCAGGAATGTCTGGACAAATTTTCTTAATTCTTTTTTCGCGCTCTGCTTTCATTGCAAACACTTTTCTAAAATCCTTTGTCAAATTCTCACATCCTTATCATTCTTTCTGATTTCAAGTTTAAGTCCGCATTCCTGCCGGAGAACTTCGATCTGGTCATCCCATGTGAAATAATCATCCATCAGGCATTCTGCCTGAAAATTAAATTCATGAATAAATCTGTCTAGTCTTGTTCACCCAAAACCAAATTTTTCGTGAAGAATATATGCCGACAAAATAGTGACTGTATCAACTGTGTTGTTCTTTATCCGCATAATGCATTCATTCATAGCAGACTTGCTGACGGCACACGGAAGATCAACAATATTCCTCATCCTTAATTCTTCCTCAAGTCCTTCGACACCTTTTTCCTTGGCAATTCGTAGAGCCTGTGCCATGCCCTCCATTCTTGCTCGTTCTTCTTTATTTCGTGACATCATGCGTCCTCCCAGCTTAGATTTTGCCCGCAGCACTGGCAATAATCCCATCTTGCTGTAACTCCGCAACCACATACAGGACAATATCCAGCTTTCCATATGTAGCTTGTTCCATATGGATCTTTTACAAGCTTCCTTCTCTGTTTCTCCATAGCCGCACGGCATTCTTCCACCGTGCCAATTGCGCGGTACTCCAAAAGATCTTCCAGCGCCTTAATAAGCACCTTACTAATGTCAGATCCCGGCAGAATGCCAAGCATCTGATTGTGTCTATTCGCATTTTTTAATATTTTAAGTGCTTCTTTCTCGTCCATTATCTTTTACCTCTCTTATACTGGTCGGCTACATACTGGCCATACGTCATGACTACTCCTTTCTTGCTGGCAATCTTCCTGTATGAAAATATTCGTCATAAGCGTCAACCGTATAGCGTATTTCGCTCATAGCTATATCAACTGTTACATCTTTTCTGCCTAAGGCTCTTTCTGCATAATCTTTAATTCTCATCATTAAAGCCTGTGATATTACTATATTTGTGTTATTACTCATTCCTACGCCTCCAACAATTCCGGGTTGTCAAATACGTTGCCGACTACCTCAAAGTTTTCCGCATCAAACTCATCCAAATATTCTTTATCGTCGCATCCCGGTTCTTCTGTTTTCCAGCCGCTTTCATGCCATATTACTTTTACTCTGGTAACATCTTCCGGAAATTTATCATCCAAGTGTCCCTCTAAGATATCACCCTCCCAGATCTTCTTTCCGTTCTTGTCGGTCAGACCTGTGTACTGACAGATGGTTTCTGGATCAATTAAAAACTCATATTTCCCATCGTTTATGTGATTTTCGTCTGCTAAATACCCTTCTACCCATGTTCCATCTAAATGTTTGTTCTCCGGGCATACATGCATATGCTTCCCACGGAAAAGAATCTCTCTCATATCCCATTCTCCTTCTCATACTTCGTCAAACACTCCTTTGAGCGATTCCACATCAACATACAGTTTCTTGACCTTCCCACATTTTTTGCACTTTAGATTCAGTTCTCCATCATCTGGCCACATATAATAAAAACCATACACATGTGGTTTACAGAGCATTTTGATCTTGCACCCAGTCTTTCTCCACCTTTTGAATCTTTCCAGACTGCATTTCAGCAATATGTATGCGACACTGAGCACCCAACCCATGCCTATTCCGGCAAAAATCTTAATCATTATCGTTTACCTCCTGCGGTTTTTCACACCGCTCAAACCCGATCACAAAAACCAACGGATTCGCATCCCAGCCGTAGCGGTCAAGATCAGATTTCTTGATGGTGCTGTTCCACAAATTTTCAAATCTTTTTCGGTAGCTGTGACAGTACGGGCAGTCAACATCCATATGTCCAAGTGAATGAACATCTACAGTGCCGATTATTCCTTCTCCTTTGCACAATGGGCAATAGGCCTTATTAACTGGATAATCCAAGCTGTCTGGCATTCCCTCGGCTTCTGCACCATCCTCTGTGATTTCCTGCAACCGCTCCACTCTCACATCCGTAACCTTCAGCCAGATTCTCGCCGCTTCTTTCGGCATATGAATTGATGGTCGCCACGGCTCTTCTGCGTCTTCAGAATTTGCAATGCTAGCTTTATATCCGTAGCGTTCCTCCAGATGGCATCCTCCACCTTTTCCAACTAGCTTTGTGTATCTATGCCATGTTTCCCTGACATACAGGATATCGCCCGGCTGATACGGCGGATATTCCTCGTAAAATTCTTTTTCTCTCAACCAAGTGCTTCCGGGCGGAGCTACGGCACAAACCCATTCCTCATATTCGAGATACTTTTCTTCGATTTGTTTTCTTGGCAACCTCCTAGTGCATGCCTTCCGCCCGTCCAGAATTGCCCGAACCATATCGGTATTAAATAAAATCGGTTTAATTGCCATCTACACCGCCACCTTTCTGAACATGCTTGTCGGTGCATGGTACCGTCTACCGTCGTATGTTGCTATCATTGTCTGCTGTGCACATGCCGTTGGATAATACTGCTTTACGACCACTCCCTCAACGCCTGTGCTGCATACAACCTTATCTCCAATTCTGATATCATCATGCATCTACTCCACCGCCTTTCACGATCTCGATTGCTTTCCAAATTCCATCTAATAGACCTTTTTCGTAGTTGTTTTCGTACTGTATTTCTATTTTGCTATCCTCTGTTTCCAACTGCTCCACAACCTTGTCTACATCGTAGGCAGTCGGTTGCTCCAAAACTGTTTTCCGCATAGCACCAAAACCAAACAAAATACCTTGTGCAAGTGTTTTTCCATTTCTCCTGCCTCGCGTCTGTTGTTCGACTTCCAGAGCTATTTTTTCAATTTCTTCTATCAGCATGTCCGCATCAATCAATCTCATTATTCACCCTCCTATACTCGTAATAAATCCTTATCCATCCAATACATCTGTCGTAAACTCTCGTATAATCGTAATTTGCGTATTTTGGAACGAATGGTTTAATTTTCTGATACCATATCATCGTTCGCCCTCCTGTTCCATGCTTGAATCGCCATTTCTTCTGACCAACATAATCCTGTTGAAGCACAGCATCTATCACATACTATTGTGTATCTCCAAGGTCTTTTTTCTGTATCTATAGTTCCCTCTGGGTCGTATACATGGCTTGCTTTCCCGCCGCAGAACGGGCACGGTTTAAGATTCTCCATCAGCTTTTACTCCCTTCTGTGCTGTTTTTATTTTCTTTATACATTCTGGGCAAAAATCAAAACCATTCACCCGTGTTGCACATTCAGTACATATTCTTCTGTCACAAGTAATAATACGACTTTCAAATCCGCTCCCTCTTGCATGTGTAACAATGGTGCTGTGCGGCATATCACACAGCAACGTTGCTTTCCGTTTCCGGCAAAACTGGCAAAGATCATCTTCTGGGATAAACTCAACCACTTTATTCATGCTCATTCTCCTTTCCCCGGCTCCGGCAGTGGCATCCAGGCTATAACGCATCAATCCTCATCAATGTTTATATTTGCTTTTCGGAAATACTTCTTCCAGATTTACACCATACATGCTTGTTATATCTTCCAAATTAAAGAGAACATAGTCGCATCCAACTTTTGCGTCTATCCCACCCTCGTCAAATGCACATGCCCCAAATATTTTTCGGATTCTTTCCATGAAATCCTTAAGCCATATAATGTTTATCCAAACGCAAAATTCCGTATCATTGATCCATCCAAATTCGTCAATATCAATATATGAAATATCTGGATCATCTTCCTCTGGTGTCATGATAAGTTTGTATAATTCTAACTCGTAATTCATTTCCATCCTCCAATTCATCAGCCTAGTTAAATTAACTCGTTAATTGAGTTAACTCGAGTTAATTTGAGTTACGCAAACCGGAGTTGCCCGGTCTGTTCTTTTTGTATCATGGCAGCACCTCCGATCTTTTTCGCATTCTCCTCATTTGCCTGTTCTCGGCTTGTACAAGCTGCGCCTGCTGCCCGAACTGCTTCCCGTATCTGCTCATACCTACCAACTGCCCTGCTGCTTTGGTCTTGGAATATCTTGATTTACTCATGGCATCACCTCTGGGAAGTCTGTGATCTCCATCTGACCGTCACCATCAAACACCAGCATTTCATTTTTCGCCCTAGTGTAGAAATTCCGGTCAATCTCAAACCCGTAGGCATTGCGACCAAGTTCTGCCGCCGCCCGGAGTGTTGATCCGGAGCCACAGCACGGATCAATCACCACATCACCCGGATCTGTAAAAATCTCGATCAGTCTTTTCAGGACTGCAACAGGCTTCTGCGCCGGGTGGATCTTCGGAACGTCCTTCCCGTCCCTCTCCCAGGAGAACCAGTTAAACACCATCTTCCCGGTGCCTCGGATTGTCTTGCCGTTCTCGTCCTGCTGTGCGCCGTTGCGGAACTTCGGGAGCCTGTCCCGATAGAATACCAGGGCGTACTCCGTGGCTCCTACCACCCGCATATTCGCTTTGAGCACCTGCGGGCTGTAGTTTTTTACAAATACAAGCGGTATGTAATGGATGAATCGGTGCTTCTTTGCTGCCTTGATAAGAGTCTCGCACTGCTCAAACGCACAGAACACAATCATGCACGGGCTGTCACTGCTCCGCCCTCTCACGGATTTTTTAGCGTCCTCTTTCCTCAGCATCCTAGAACAGAAGTGGAAGTACTCGTACAGATTGAAGTTGTAATCTGAATTGAATGCTGCCTTTCCTGCCAGCTTGCTCTCACCATTGGAATTGTCGCCTCCTTTGTACCACATTGGGTTACTTCCGTAGAAATTATTTCCAACATTGTATGGCACATCTGCAATAATCAACTGTGCTCTTGGTATTCCGTATTTTTTGTAATTCTGCATCGAATCACGGTAAATCTCACATTTTGTTTTCATTTTCCAAAAGGAGACCGCATATGCTTCACTCTGGCCAGAGTCTCGGCCCCTTTCTGATTTATTTCAAAATTTCGTCCAAGCAGTCATTATATCCTGCATTCAGTAAGAGTCTCTCGGCACTCATCGGACCGGTTGTATTCCTATGCTTCGGCAGTTCCCGAAGAGGACACCAATCTGGCTTTTCATATGTATCAGAATCAATTTTTCTTACTTTTTCGTATGCCTGACACGTATCTTCTTCATCGAAACCCAAATAGCCAAAATTGCATCCAAAACATGTTTCCGGCATATCCATAACCAATACCGCTTTATCCATGACTTTTCACTCCTCTTTTGCTGCCGCAATACGGGCAATACGCAAACGGCGCATTCACCGGATCCCGGTATTCCATGTCACACACACCACAAATGGTATATGTAAATTTATAGTCCGCTCCAGCTTCCTCCAGTTCAAACAGCTTTGCCAGAGCCGTATCAATAACCTGCGTGATCCGCGGTTTCCGGCATCTGATGACCTTAGAGCCAACAACTCGGAAATGCCGCTCGTCAACATATTCGGTCAATCTGTCTACTACTTTCATTTCTTCTTCCTCTTCCTCGGCTGGTACTTGTCGCACCAGCCTACATCACAATTCCGCCGCTTTCCGGTATCCAGATAATAGTTGCAGTCAACCCTTGTCTTTCCACCCATGTCTATACCATAGGCACATTGACGGCAGAATGAGTTACTGGTTCTCACCATCTTCTGTGCCATTGGAACCTCCTGCAAAATGTAATTCCATCAGATCCGCGATCATCAGGTATTCCTGTGCGTATTTACTGTCTTTGTGCGTTTCCTTTACTTTCGCTCTAAATTGTTCAATGGTTCCGCAAAAGCATCCACATATGACACCTATCGCTCCATCCTTCCGGATGAAGAATGTAGATGTCCGCTGCTCACTGCCAAAACCTCCAACCGTTGCATAGTCCAGATCACCGGAGACCTGTGCATCACCGGAGACCCGTGCATTACCGTAGACCCGTGCATCACCGGAGACCCGTGCATTACCGTAGACCCGTGCATCACCGTAGACCCGTGCATCACCGGAGACCCATGCATCACCGTAGACCCATGCATCACCGGAGACCCATGCATCACCGGAGACCCGTGCATCACCGGAGACCCATGCATCACCGGAGACCCATGCATCACCGGAGACCCGTGCATCACCGTAGACCCGTGCATCACCGGAGACCCATGCATTACCGTAGACCCGTGCATCACCGTAGACCCGTGCATTACCGTAGACCCGTGCATCACCGTAGACCCGTGCATCACCGTAGACCCGTGCATCACCGTAGACCCGTGCATTACCGTAGACCCATGCATCACCGGAGACCCATGCATTACCATCATTGCCGAGGTTAGATTCTTTCTCAATAAATCCTCCCAGGTCTCCTTCTTCAACATCACCGAACGCTACCAGAGCCTTGATTCTGAATAGCTTTTTTCCAAAAATATTGGTCTCATATTCTGCTGTGAGTTCAAATTTTTTCATTTTCTCACCCTCTCTATCAAGCAAACGGTAACTCTTCGTCAATTCCATCTGGGATGTTCATGAAACCATTTTCATCAGTCATTGGATTAACTGCATTACTTGGATTAGCCGGAGCTGCGCTCTTCTGATTGCTGTTCTTACTTTCGCCAAACTCAATCTCTTCCACCAGAACATCTGTAGTGTAGACCTTGTTTCCGTCCTTGTTCGTATAAGAGCCGGTCTGAATCCGTCCACAAATATTAGCTTTCATACCTTTACGGAAGTATTTTTCGATAAACTCCCCGGATTTTCCAAACGCTACACAGTTGATAAAATCAGCCGTCTGGTTTCCATCTCCTTTGAATCTCCTGTCTACTGCCAGAGTAAATTTCGCAACCGCAGTTGTTTTCTCTCCGTTTGAGTATCTTACGTCAGGATCCTTGGTTAATCGTCCTGTCAAAATTACTTTATTCATTGTTTTCCTCCAGCTTTTCTACTTCAATCTTCCAGAACGGGTGATTGACAACATTTCCTTCCACCACCTTTTCGACTCCGTAAATTTCCGCAATATCAACATCCTCATTGTCAAAATCGCAACACTGGTCAAATGCTTTCTCTTTTGCTTCCTTTTCGTTCTCTGCTTCTACCGTCACGTAGGAATACCCTACAATCGGAACTGTTACGCAAAATTTCATTTCTTATCCTCCTAAAACGGGCATTCACCCGGATTTCTTAATTCTAATTCCATGCCAGGCTCCGCAACGCACACATTGACGTTTGGAACGGCTTTTTTCATCTTTTCGATAAATTTACCGGCATCTGCATTTTCTTTTGATAAATGGCACATAATAACGTTCTGCAACTGATCTGACGCATTGGCTTTCACAAAGTCGCAAGCTGTATCAATGCTCATGTGTCCCCGGACAACATGGTTTTTCTTTGCATCGTCACCGGATAACAATTCCGGGTCATAATTGACTCCCAGGAGAATGTGATTAACATTTTTGAATCGCCACTTAATCAGTTCTGTGTCAGTTGCATAAATCATTGTCCCCATCTCCGGGTGCTGAATCCAAAAGCCGTAACACGGGCATTCAGAACCGTCACCGTTTGTATGAGTCCATTTGCCATCCAAATCAGTTAAATCAAATGTTTTGATTTTCCATCTGCCTTTGGATTTCGCACCGATATCATCTCTATACGGAGCAAATACAGGCATTCCCATTGTTTCTAATTCTTTCAGTGATTTGCTATGGTCTCCTAACCATGCTCATGAGTTACAACACAGCCGGAAATGTCTCTAATATTCCATCCGCACATCTTCTTAATGTCCTTAATCGGCATTCCTGCATCAAGCAGAAGTGTTTCCGTATTTGTTCTGAGTGCATATGAGTTTCCAGAACTTCCGGTTCCGCAACATAACAGTTCGAGCATTACATCACCTCACTTTCCTTTCTAATTCATTACTTAATACCCTCCACATGGTATCTTCCGTAACCGCTACTTCTTCCACTTCCAATGCCATTTCCAAATCCAGCAAGGTTAATGATGTTTACAATCTGCTCGATAGAAAAAGCGTTTTCCGTGTACTGAATTGTGAACGTAGCGTTCCAACCGCTGAATCTGTTAAGATGTACTAATACTGGTCTACCTTTCTTTGGTGACATTAACTTTTCGTCAATGTGATGCTCTGCAAATCTAATAGGCACTAAATCACCTTTTGCAATAATGTTTACTCCGGCATTGAATTTTGTAGCGTATGTGTCAATTTTATTCTGCACAACTGCCTGCCCGAATGACTTTTTAAGCCCAAATCCAGTAATGCAAGGTGCATTTTCTTTCAATGCCTGTGTAAGTCCTTCCTCTGAAAAATCAGTAGGTTTTCCGTTGTACCAATGCATTGAAGTAATGATTTTCTCCCACTGATTAGGCTTTGCTGTATCTTTTGCCTTATCCTTACGCGTATCAATTAAATCCTTTGCATTTACATCATTCATTTTGTTAAGAATCAAATCCCCATCACCTACGATAGTGATTTCTGCTGTCTTAATATTTAACGGTTTAATTTCTATTACTTCTGTTCTTGCCATATTGTGTAATCTCCTTTCCTGTTCTTGCCGATAGCACTTTGTAAGCGATATGATGCATTGTAGTGCGTTATTCAGTCATATAATTTGTTTTCTTGTTCTACCCTTTTTAATCTTGTGTTGTGTTTGGCGGTATCATACCGCCTATAAAATGCTATCAGCGTGTACCTATAATCAAGTGCTTAACAAGTGAGATAAAGTGTCCTATGCTGTGCTTTATTTTCCTGTTTTATTTAGTCCTGTTTTTTCGATATTTTATAAAAAGCTGTTATATAATAGGTGTTTATCCCACCTATTAAACACTTGAAAATAGGTTGTTTTGTTGTTTTCTTTCTTGAATCGTCCTGTGATTTTCTGTTTTGTGATATATATTATCTAAGCAGTGATTAAATCAATCTGCTCAAATACCTGTTCTAATTCAGAAAGTGTCTTGTATTTATTTCTGAAACTTTCTAATTCTGATAATGCTCTTTTCAGCAAAGCTTCATATTCTGTTGTATTTGTTAAAAAGGTTCGTATCGGCTGATAAACTGTATCAGATGTTCTGCTCAATACCCTTACAGGCGGTATATCTTCGCCCTTTGGCTCTATGTATAACATTCTGATAACATTGCCAGCCTGTATTGTTCGGTACTTCTCTGCTGCCACATCATTATTCCACTCAAAGCATTTGTGAAGCTCAGAGTTTTCATCCTTAGCCCTTTCAAGAACCTTTTCCGGAGTAATTCTTTCCAGTTCAAGAATTTCCGCATAACACTTGTTAGCATCGGCTTTAAAAAGATTGTCGACTCTCCACTTAACCAAATCCGTCATGCATTATCCCTCCTGCATGAATTCCGGCATTGCCTGCTGCCCGTCCGGTTCGGTCACTGTTCCAGCAGTTTCTTCCGGTTCAAAATCCATAGAATTTGCATTGTCCTCGATCTCCGCCTTCGATGCCTGGTACACCTCGTCCATTTCAAGCTGCGCCTGCCGGGCCATCGGGTCGTAATTCTTCGGAAATTTTCTGATTGCATTGTTACGCATCTTGCGCTGAATCATACTTTCAGGTGTGTCCAGCCACGCACCGCTGATAAACGGTCTGGCAAGCTCGCATTTCAACATTTCATCCACGGTCTTGCAAGCTCTCATAGCATCCAGAACCTCCGTTTTCTTCGCCTTGATTTCCTCTTTCTGCTTTTCCGTTGCCTTGAATCTGTCAGCGCAAATGCCAAATGTGGCGTTCATCATATTCTGCTTTACATGAGCCAGAAGATTTACCTTTACCCCATCACGCTCTGCAATCAGGTATGTTACGGTTCCGTCTGTCAACTTTACCGGATATACTACCCGAACCACTTTGTCTGACAGGCCCTTCTCCTCCCACTCCGGAGGGGCAACTTCCAATCCACGATGTTTCGGTGCCACATATACATCACCTTCCTTAACAGCCCAGAACGGGTATACCTGCTTTACGTTTTTACCGAAATTGGAAAGTAACGCATCATATCCATCACCCTCAATACCCATTTCAACGACTTTCATCCAGTCGTTCCCAACTTTCACACTTCTAAGCTGGAAGAAACACTCTCGCGGATTGGAACCAGCGTTCAGTTTAAGGCTGGCGCAGTTTTCAACAATCTGCCGCAGATTGCTCTTGTCAATATTGTTAATATCCGTTTTACTGTCATTTTTTACAAGTGTGTAAATACTGGTCATCGCTTCCATAGCGCATTTTTTTGCATAATCATCAAATTGTACTCCACAAGTTTCGTAATCCCTTGCGATCAAGCCTGTAATTTCATTTGACCATACGCTTAAAGAGGTCGTAAATGCTTTCTTTTCTGCTACCTGTGTATTTGCCATGATTATTTTTCCCCCTTGTTAAAAATAAGGCCAAGAAAATCTTTTACGACTTTCTCCTTTTTGCTTGCTTCTTCTGCTTCTTTTTTTGATTCTTCGCTCAAAATTTTTGACTGTTCTACCATAAAATCAACATATTTATCGCCAAAATTATTTCTTGCGCTTTTCAAAACAGTACATAATTCAGCCAACAAATCAATTGGGGTTCCTTTCATTATCACTGTTCCCTGATCTGCTCTAATCATTCTTTTTTCCTACCTTTCCAATAATTCTTTTACATATAAATCCATCGAGTGGCACAATTTAATGCAATTTCCATGCAATGCATGGTTTTTCCAAGCGTTGTACTTTTCAAAAAATTTTTCTTCCGTCATTTCCCCGGATTTAACCAGTTCTGACCATTTTTTGATTTTCTTACGCATTTTCCGCTTGTTTGCGCCGTTCAATTTCCTTATGTATTTCCCGTCCGATGTTATGTAATGATGAAAACCCGTAAATGATATGCCACATTTGAACGGAACGATCTGCGTTTTACCATTCAATTCAAGTCCAAGGCTTCCAAGGAAATCTCTGATCTGTTCCAAACAGAACTTCAAATACCCCTTATCTGGATAAATCAGGTAAAAATCATCCATGTATCTTCCATATCTGGAAATTCCAAGTGTTTCGGTAATGAAATGATCCATTCCATCCAGCATCAAAAGTGCATATACCTGCGCCACCTGGTTTCCAAGCGGAAGTCCCAACCCATCCGTACTGTCGATAAACATGTGGTTCAGCCATTTTGTATACTCATCTTTGAAATGATAATCGACAATTCTCTTCAGAATCTCGTGGTCTATCTGATAGAAAAACTTCTTAATATCACATTTAAGAATCCAACCGTCAAGACCATATTCATTATAAAAATCCAGCATTTGCCCTTTCAAGCAATTCATTCCAAAATGAATACCTTTTCCCTTCTGCCCGGCATAATTTGTTCTGATAAAACGATCCTTCAATGCTGGATGCAGAATTTCATCACATAAGCAATGCTGTACTATTTTGTCTTTGAAAGAACACGATTTGATCACTCTTTCTTTCGGTTCGTAGACCTTAAATTCGTTGTACGGATTCATCCGGTATGTCTGATTTTCCAGTTGTTCTTTCAATAAGTGAAGTCCTTCCAGATTCATAGTCTGAAATTTTGCACAGCTTCCATTAAAACCTTTGCCAGCTTTAGCCTTCCGGTATGCCTTATACAGATTTTCATAACTGCATATAAAATCTTTATCCATTGTAAAAATTCCTTTGTATTTACCCTATTCGGGAAGGTCATGCACTTTTTTGTATCTTTTCCTGATTTCGGCTTACTGCCTACTCTAACTGTCTGTTTGATACAGAATGTGCGAACACCGTTGCTGTTGTTGCAATTGTTGTTGCTGACATTGCCGGCCGGAGCAACAACGGTATAAACAGCGCATAACCTATAAATTTTATCTTTCTTTATCTTTGGTTCTCCAAGCAATCGCCATATGCTTTATATCGGACACCATTTTCGACCAATACTCCATACTTTCCATGCTGATAATATTAAGTTTCATTGATAATTCGATATAAAACAACAATTCATCGCAATTGGTGATTGCTTTTGTCTGTAGCTCTGATCGCTCCTTTTTAAAATTTTTCAAATCTGTCCGGTTCGCTTCGTACAAATATTCATAAATTTCAAATGCTTTATTCTGCATCTTGTCCACTAACGAAAATCTGTACTTTTTAGGGTACCGATTGCAATTCGATGTCACTCTCAAAGTATGCTCTGCCAGATCCTTTGCTTTCAGAATTACTTTTAGTTCTGTTTCCGCCATTTATTTTTCCTCTGATTCAAAGATTGCAGAAGAAAAGATACAAAACGAGCGAACACCGTCGCAGTCGATGCAACTGATGCCGCTGACATTGCCGGCCGGAGCAACAACGGTAACACTGTTTTTGAAGCCATTGCAAGGTGTACTCCACGGAGAAATCAACCAGAACCAATCGTCTGTATTTGGAATGAGCTTTCTGTATTTCCGGTACTCATCCACTGTCAAAAGTGACACTTTATCATCACAGGTTCCGTACTCCGTCTGGCCGTCCAAAGAAAGAAGATTTCTTTCAAATCCTATCAGATTACCTGCTCCGATTTCTGATTCAATCTTTTTCAAAAATTCTTCATTCAAATACTTCCGAATATTGCTGGTTCTCCAGTCATTGTTTTCAGAGCTGAATTTCATTTCACCTATAGAATCAGACAGGCAAACATAACCGTCAGTTGTGATATCAATAATCTTCCAATTAACTCCTGCCAGTTCAAATGTTTCACCAATAGTAAGAAATTTGGAAAATTTCTTGTTGCATTCTACTTTCTGGCCGCTTCTCAGCTCTTCCATTTCTTTTTTTAACACATCAATCTGTTCCTGCAATGCTTTCATTGTTAATCCCATTTTCATTCTCCCTTCGATACAAAGATATTAGATTTTAAGATACAAAACGTGCGAACACCGCAGCTGCCGTTGCAACTGACGTAGTAGAAATAGCCGGCCGGAGCAACAACGGTAATTGAATATTTCCATCCTCTGTCTCCTGTGCTCCAAGGTGTGCATGTCCACCACCAATCATTAAGGTTTTTATTAACCAGTAAATTGTTGTAAAGTCTGGCTTCGTCGAATGTGATTGGTCTGACTTTGCACTTGAATCCTCCGAACTCATCCTGCATATCTACACTTGTCAGATCAACCTCATGCTCAATAAGGTTTTTTGATCCGACCTCCACCTCAATAACAGGCTGGATCAGATTCTCGATAACCTTTTTCAGATTTGACTCTTTATAGTTTCTCGAATCCTCATCAAATTTCACATTTTCAGCCATGAATCCTTTGGAAATTACTGCTGTTCTTTCTTCGCACTGCTCCAATACAATAAAGTCATATTCTCCAATTTTGAAAATTTCTCCCTGATTCAAAGTTGAAAGCTGCACTTTAGACTGTTTTTCCTCTTCTTCCAGCTTCTTAACCAGTTCTCTTGCCATATCCAATGCTTTACTCATTTTTACCCCTCCACTTTTAATTCTTTTCCATCGTTTACGATCAGCATAATCAGCTGTCCGTCCACCATATCAATAACCTTCTTCTGATTTTCAGAGTCTAACGACTCACAATCATCCAACCAGATCGGCACTGAAATCCCTTCGATTTTCTGGATGCTCCGGCAAATATCTAGTTTCCCGAGAATCCGGATTCCCTTATTGCTGATGTTGGTCAGAATGGACTTTCCATCAACATGTGGAATGCATACAGACTTATAATTGCCGTTCTTTGCATTCTCGAACAGCTTCCATTTAACCAGTCCAAAATGGCTGTTGATTTCATCGGAAAGTAGCTCGTTTTTCTTCTTTTCCAGTTCTGCCAGAAGGTCAAGGATATGCTCTGCATCCGTCTTTTTCTGTCCAAGGTCAAGCTTTCTTGCTTTCAATTCTTCCAGTCGTTCTTCTTCTGCGGAAGTATCCGACTGTTCAATTTTCTGTTCGCAGGTTCTCAGCTGCTCGTTCAGCTCCGATTCTTCCTGTTTAAGCTGTTCTTTCAGATCAGAAGCGTTTCCAAACTGTTCCAGGTACTTTTCCTTTTCAGAAATCTGGTTCTGAATTTTCTTATATTCTTCATTACCGGAAATATCCGCAGCAACCGGAATTTTTGCTTCTTTTTCTTTGAGAAGTCGAATCTCTTCTTCGATATTTCTGATATTTTCAGTTGTCTCTTTCAAAGAATCATTCAGTTTCTCGACTTCCTGTTCATCTTCTTCAATCGTCTTTTTCAGCGACATTCCTTTGTCGGTAATCCGTTTTAACTCAGCTTCTTTTCTGACAGCGAACTCTGACCGGAGCTGTTCTTTCTTGTCCTCTGGATATTTCTGCCCGCAGTACACGCACACGGTACTACTTTCATCAAAAACTCTGGTTTTCTCCTGCTTCCACAGATTTGCCATCTGTTGTTTTTCCTCAGACAGTTTTTTAATGGAAGCCGTCAAAATCCTAACATTTCTGCTGCAATCATCGGATTTGATTTCCAGATTTCTCTTGTCTCTCTCTATTTCTGAAATCCTGTTTCTGATTTCCCTGACTTTTTCAGAAAGAGCATTGTTTGCCTGATTCTGCATATCTGACAGTTTGAATTTCAGCTCCATGATTCCGGCAGTCGCAGATTCATAATCTTTCAAAATGTTCTGACTATCAGCCTGTTTTTTCAGATTCTCTGCAATCTGTTCTTTCAGTGCATTTCTCTGCAATTCCAGATCAGACACATCCATGTCGGATTTCAACTTGATGTCCCGCTCTTTCTCCTTGATCTGACCATCGAGAACCGGAAGCTCTTTCTCAATATCCGATTTCGTTTTCTTATTCATGGCAGATAACTCCTCAACTGAATAATCTTTCAGTTTTTCTGCCAGTCTATGAAGACTTTCGTTCTCCCAGCAAACATACAAATCTGAAAATTCTTTTGATAGAGAAAACAAATATACTCTCATTTCATCTGCTTTTTTTACTAAAAAAGCTTCCGGATTCGAGCAGCTTTTCAAAAGTCCCATATCAATTCCAAGATATGATTCAAATTCTGCTTTTTTCTTTGGAACATCATTGATAAAATATTTATTATCATCTTTGTAAGATGCTCCGTCCTTGCTGATCGTCCGGTGCTGTACCTTTCGCATGGAAATTTCTTTTCCACCCAGATCGAATATCAGTGTTACTTCTACATCAGAATCCATTACCGGAGATCCTGTAACTTCCCTACGAACTGTCGGACTGCTTTTTAGATTGTAGTCACAATCAAATAAGCACCATGTGTATGCTGTTGCAATACTAGACTTTCCAGCTCCGTTCCTTCCAGAAATTTTAGTAATATCTGAAAAATCAATTTCAGATTTCAGATACGCCATGAAGTTGCGAAGAACCATTTTTATAAGCTTCATATTCCCTCTCCCTTTCAGCTTTTATCTCATTTGCTGTTGTGATTGCTAATTCTGTT
>QRFC01001878.1_pt1 | contig 16400 bp, 10 predicted proteins | sample 1861061 | NCBI WGS metagenome assembly QRFC01 (sample SAMN09711282, study PRJNA482702) | Human gut metagenome, whole genome shotgun sequencing project.
GCTTTTCTTTCGTTCCAGAAGCATCGCATACTCTGCGTTCAGCTCGCTGATGCGCGGGAGCTTTTTGTCAGAACCGTTCTCTTTCTTATAGGCATCAAACGCCTTTTTCGCTGCGCTGCGTAAGGCCAGCGTATCCCGATGGGCTTCATAGAACTCCCGATTGTAGCCGGATGCCTTATACGCAGCGAAAATATCTTTTGTCTTGGCATAATTGATTAGATGCTTCCGCAACACTGACACTTCCGACATCCGTGCCTCATCTGCCTTTACAGATTCCAGCAACGCATCACATTTTTCAGAAATTCCATCTGCCTTTTCTTTCAGTTCTGCATAACTCTTGATTCCATGCTCCTCCATGAACATCATAGCTTTTGCCATTTGCTTCAGATTAAAGACTTTCGCCCAGCGCGCATACCCTGCGCCTTTGCCCGCCTGCATTTTGGCACGGATATCAATAAGGAACGACAACTCCGCCTTCTGATGTACCTGCGCCGACCGTGCGCTTGTGCGGTTTTTCTCTGCAAATTTACTTTTATGAACCGCGTTCCCGGCAATCACTTCGCAGAGTTCTTCAACCGAATATCCTTTGCCAAGAGAGCGGAAACGAGCAAATCTGGCGTGGCCTTTCCCCCGCAGGGCAGGCTGTTTTCCATCTTTATACTCGTACCCTGCTTCCTGCAAAATTTCAATCAGTTCCCGGAAGTCTTTTGGTTTTCTTGCCAATGCTGCATCAATGGCCTCGCAGATTTCATCCCGCTGCGATTTTTTCTCCGGGTATTCCGTTCTCTTCTTCCGCTCTGCATAGGGCTTCCGGATAATGACCGACAACTGGTGTTCCAGACAGACGATATCACTGAGCCTTGCCAGTGCAAGACCGGATAAGCGAAAATCTCGGAATTTTCTGGTGCTGTCTAATGTAGTCGAATTAAAAATAATGTGATTATGAATGTGCGCACGATCAACATGGGTAGCTACGATAAATGCGTGTTTTCCCTTGGTGAATCGCATGGCTGTCTCATACCCAACCTTGTTTGCTTCCTCCGGTGTGATTTCTCCGGGCTTAAAGGACTGCCGAATCTGATATGCAATCACATCATGTGCCTGGGTTCTTCCCGTGATATGCTCATACTGCCGTTTGGAAAGCAGAAATTCTTCATCACAGGTCTTTGCATCACAGGCATACGCACTAATGTATTTTCCATCTTCCGTCTTTGCTGCATTCTCAGAATAATCAGTACGGTCAGCCAGACACTGCGCTACCGTCTTTCCTTTATTGATATGCAGCGCAATTAGTCTTGTAGCCGCCATTTTCATATTCCTCCATCTAAAAAGAGCTACCCGAAGGCAGCTCTTACCAATCTACTATTCTCATTTTAACATCCGTTCCCGGTCATAAGCTCCCTGCAAATAAACGGCCTGCTTGATGATCTCTTCCATATCGAAATAGACACACATGATGCTTTCGTACAGCTTCCACACATTAGATTCGGTGCCGCCCACCATTTCCATCAGCTGGTCTTCCATCTTCGAATGCTCAGACTGTTTTTCCTGATAAGCTGTCTCTTCCACAAAATGATTCTCTCCATCTGTTTCCTCGTACCGCAAATCATAATAATCTTTCATAAACTGAATATCCATCGAATCCCTCCTGAATTCAAATTGTCAAAACATCCTCTACACGCTCACACAGCCGTCCCATCAGTTCCATGATGCTGCCCGCACCAACCGCAGCTGCGAACAGCCCCATCTCAATCATGGTCAGCAGGAACACATCCGTCCAGCTCGCCCGAACCACCGAATAGATGCCGCAGCCAAGAACAAACAGCATAACCGGCGAAAGTACCCACAGAGATAGCTGCATCAGCAGATTCCAGATAAAGCATAGAAATCGCAGAAAAAATGCAACCGGCAGCAACAGGATTTTCAGCATCAGCTTCAACAAAAAACTTACGATCTTCATGGATTTCACCCCTTCGTTTTTCTTTTCATCTTCATTTTACCGTACCCGCTTGCCAAACACCACGATGTCAACAGGAAGACCTACAAAAAATATGTAATGGCACAGACAGTTTCATCTGTGCCATGTGCGGTAGAAATCTCGCACATTTGCGCCGTCAGCGAATACCAGAAAGCCTCTTCAGGATCAGCTTCTGCATCTCCCAGAGTTCATCCAGTCGCTTCTGCAAATCCCGGATATCCTCCGCATAGATGCTTCCGGATTCATTGGCGCGTTTTGCGTACTGGTTCAGGTTGTTGCTGCATCGGCGAAGAAGGGTGGATACCTGCGCCACATCCGACAAATCAAGATTCACGCAGTACCCGTCCATCGCCATTTTTCTCATATAGGCACCGGTATTCCGAATCCCCAATTCCTTCTGCTTTTCACGAATCCTCGCCAGCTCTTCCTGGTTTACCCGGACATTGATCCAGTGTTCACGAACACTCATAATGCCACCTCCTCATCATCTCGATGTGTCATCGGCGGAATGCGCCCTGCACGGTCACGCAGCTCTGCCAGGACAGACGGCTTTTCCGTTGTTCTCTCACGGTCTGGATCATCATTTCCACGGTCATCCATATTCAACAGTGCGTCCAGTTCTGCCAGTCTTACACTCTTTTCTGCCAGTTCTGCCTCCTGGGGGAACGGCTTTCCAAGCTCGGCCTGCGCCGCTTCCTGCTGGCTCCTAAGATTGTCCAGCTGCTGTTCCGCCTTCTCCAACCTTGCAGGAATCCCGGCAAGAGCATTATCCAGACGCTGGATATTGCCCGCGGCACTGGTGCCGATGGGCACCCTGTGTGTCATCTCGCCTTTCAGCAGCACCTGATACTCTTTCTGGAAGCTGTCAAACGTCAGCTCCATCTTGAAACCACGGTAGCTGCCAAGTGGCACCGGCTCCAGACTCTGATTGGCTTTACAGATTGCGAGGATTGCTTCACCGGCCTCGACTTTTTCAGTAAAGCATGTGCCATTCACTGCCATGCCGCAGAACCCTTCTTCCGGCAGCGGATGTGCCGCCACCGTCCGAATATCCGACTGAAAGCCCTTGATAAACCCCTGCGTTTTCTCAATCTCCGCAGGGAAATATTTCATCAGCTTATCCTCCAATCGGTACTGCTGGCTCTGATGGTCTGCCTTCAATACTTTCAGCCTTGCAACATCTACATCCAAGTCCATTTTCTCCTTGATCTGCGGGTCTCCTGCACAAAGTGCCTTGATCTCCGCATAGGAAAGTGCCTGCTCATCCACATCGTCACAGGAACGAACCGGGGATTTGCTGGTCATGATCTGACTGATAAACTTCTGCTTATTCTCCAGTGTCTGATAGAGGTAAGCGTCAAAAGTTCCTTCCGTCACATACTGATAAACCTGCACTTCTTTGTTTCGGTTTCCCTGACGGATAATACGACCATTTCTCTGGGTCATGTCCGCAGGCCGCCAGCCCACATCCAGATGATGCACGGCCACCAGCCTGTCCTGCACGTTCGTGCCTGCGCCCATCTTCTGTGTCGAACCTAACAACACCCGCACCTGCCCAGTACGGACTTTGGCAAACAGATCTTTCTTTTTTGCCTCGGTATCAGCATCATGGATAAATGCGATTTCTTCCTCCGGTACACCTGACTGGATGAGTTTGGCGCGGATATCCTCATAGACATTGAAGGTTCCATCGTTCTTCGGCGTGCTGAGGTCGCAGAACAGCAGCTGGGTCAGCTTGTCCGACTGTCCTTCCTCATAAATACGAAGCACATTCCGCACACAGGCGTTGAGCTTGCTGTTGGGGTCATCCGGCAGGAGTGGATTCATCAGCCGCTGATCCAGCCCCAGCTTTCTGCCATCCGATGTGATTTTCAGCATATTATCGACCGATGGGTCTACCACACCGGAATGCACAGCCGCCGCCCGTTCCGAAAGCTCCACTACCATCGCCTGCTGATGCTCCGAAGGCTGCACCACCACGGTTTCAAACTTTGCCTCCGGCACCGGCAGATGCAGCTGATCGGAAGTCTTGATATCCGCCACTTCCTTGAACATGTTCATCAGCTCCGGCAGGTTGAAGAATTTTGCAAATCTCGTTCTTGCCCGGTATCCGGTTCCCTCCGGTGCCAGCTCAATGGCTGTGGTGGTCTCACCAAAGGTAGAAGCCCAGCTGTCGAAATGGGTCAGCCCTTTCTGCTGCAATGTGCCGTATTGGAGATACCGCATCATGGTATAAAGCTCCGTCATGCTGTTGCTGACCGGGGTGCCGGTCGCGAAAATGATGCCGCGCCCGCCTGTCAACTCGTCCATATACTGGCACTTCATAAACATATCCGAAGATTTCTGCGCTTCCGAAGTGGACAAGCCTGCGACATTGCGCATTTTTGTGTAGAGGAACAGGTTCTTGAACGCGTGTGCCTCGTCTACGAACAGTCGATCTACGCCCAGCTGCTCAAAGGTAATCACATCGTCCTTACGGTCGGTTGCCCGGAGTTTCTCTAATCTCGCCTCCAATCCTTTCCGGGTCTTTTCCATCTGTTTAATAGAAAAACGTTCGCCATTCTGGGATTTCATCTCAGCAATGGCGTTTTCGATTTCATCAATCTGGGCAATCAAAATCCGCTCCTGCCGTTCTGCGGACACCGGAATTTTCTCAAACTGGGAATGCCCGATAATGACTGCATCGTAATCACCCGTAGCAATTCGTGCGCAGAACTTTTTTCTGCGGGCAGTCTCAAAGTCCTTTTTGCTTGCCACCAGCAATTTTGCACTCGGATACAGGCGCAGGAACTCGTTTGCCCACTGAAGGGTCAAATGATTTGGAACGACAAACATGGATTTCTGGCACAGTCCCAGCCGTTTTGCCTCCATAGCAGAAGCTGCCATCTCGAAGGTCTTGCCAGCACCTACCTCGTGGGCCAGCAGCGTATTGCCTCCGTACAGCACATGAGCAATGGCATTCTGCTGATGTTCCCGCAGCCGGATTTCCGGATTCATGCCGCCAAAGTGGATATGGGAACCATCGTACTCACGGGGACGGGTACTGTTGAACAGCTCGTTATACTTTTCCACAAGTTCCGCACGGCGATAAGGGTCTTTCCACACCCAGTTCTGGAACGCATCCTTAATGGCCTGCTGTTTCTGCTGGGCGAGGGTGGTCTCCTTTTTATTCAGAACCCGCTTCTGCTTGCCGTCTGCATCCTCCACGGTATCGTAGATACGGATGTCCCGCAGATTCAGCGTATCCTCCAGAATCCGGTAGGCGTTGGCTCTGCTGGTGCCGTAGGTCATATAGGCATGGACATCATTCCGGCTCGGTGTACTCTTACCGGTGATCTGCCACTCTGCCGTCATGGGCGAGAATTTCACTTCGATGTTCCGGCGCAGATAAAACGGCGGTTCAAAGGTTTCTTCCATGAACTGCTGGATATAACCCCGATTGACCCATGTGGCACCAAGGCGCACATCAATCTCTGAAGCGTCCAGGTCTTTCGGCTGCGCCTTTCTCAGATATTCCGTATTTACCGTAAAGGCAGGGTCAGAGGCCGCAGCCAGTTCTGCCACTCGGAGCTTTTCCCGAACATTGCCGGACAGATATTCATCAGCTGTCACCCAGCCGGTTTCCTCGCCGCCCTTCGTCATCGGGTCTTTGAAAATGACACCATGCAGTTCCTGCTGGATTTTTTCATATTCTCCCGGCGTTCCTAAAAGCTCCGACATATAGGGCAAATCCACTCCGCCGCGCTCTCCGATAGAGATTGCCAGAGCTTCAGCCGGAGTATCTACGCTGGTAACAGCCCGTTCCGGTCGAATCGTCCGTTTGGTGAACATATCCGCCTTGGATTCCAGCCTGCCGTTTTCGTCTACGTTTTCCAGAGAGCAAAGCAGATAATAAGACGAATCTTCCGAAAAAGCCTGTGCATTTGCACGGGAATTGATAAGTCCATACTGATCGGCGAATCGGTCATAGGCCACATTCAGTTCCCGCTGTTTCTGGGCAATCGCGTCCTCCGGATAATCGTTCAGCTGATAGTCGATCAATTCCTGCACAATGGTACGAAGTTCCACCATACCCTTGATCCTGCCGGTGGCTGTCGCAGAAAGGTCAGCTTTCCGCATGATGCTGTTCTCACGGAAGTAAACATCCCCATCTACCACCGCATAGGAGAAGTTCTTTACATTTGGGTCTGCCGAAATGGTTTCGCCCTGCAAGGACAGCTCTTCCTCCGGTGCCAGCTCCTGCGCTTCATAATGACCACCGATGTGCTGCACAGCCTCATGCAGCTGGTCTCCAAGATCTGCATCCGGAATCGGAATGACCGTACATTCTTCCTTGCCGTATTGGGTGCTTTCCGTTGTAATCTCACCCAGCACCATTTCCGGGTGGTCAACAAAGTAGCTGTTGAGGGTAATACCCTCCGATGTCAGCCCCAGATGCACCCAATCCGGTTCGATATCAATGGGATGGTCTCTCTTTTGCAGGAAAATGATATCCGAAACCACATCTGTACCGGCATTGGCGCGGAATGCGTTGTTGGGAAGTCGAATGGCTCCCAGCAGTTCTGCCCGCTGTGCCAGATACTTTCGCGCGTCCGGATTCTTGGAATCCATCGTATAGCGGCTGGTAACAAAGGCCACAATACCACCGGGACGAACCTGATCCAATGCCTTGGCAAAGAAATAGTTGTGGATAGAAAATCCGAGTTTATCATAGGGCTTATCGCTGACACGGTAGTTGCCAAAGGGCACATTGCCCACGGCCAGATCATAGAAGTCGCGCCGGTCGGTGGTTTCAAAGCCTGCCACCTTGATTTCTGCCTGCGGATACAGCTTCTGCGCAATACGCCCGGTGATGGAATCCAGTTCCACACCATACAGTCTGCTTCCCAGCATGGAATCCGGCAGCATACCGAAGAAGTTACCGACACCCATCGACGGTTCCAAAATATTGCCTTTCTCAAATCCCATACCGTCCAATGCTTCATAGATTGCACGGATCACGGTAGGGCTGGTGTAATGCGCATTCAGAGTTGAAGCCCTGGCTGCGGCATATTCTTCTTCCGTAAGAGCTGCTTTCAACTCCTTATATTCGCCTGCCCAGGCAGTTTTCTCTGCGTCAAAGGCATCTGCCAGCCCGCCCCAGCCGACATAATTGGCCAGCGTTTCCTGTTCCTCCGGTGTCGCATCTCTGTGCTGATTTTCCAAGGTTTTCAGCGTATAGATGGCATCCATGTTGGCACGGAATTTCTGTTTAGGACTGCCTTCGCCGAGGTGAAAGCTGTTGATGCGATAGTTCTCTGCATGTTTTGCTTCATGCTCTGCCCGGAACGCTTCTTCTTTTCCAGAATTCAGATCAACCACCAGATTGTGCAGGTGAACATTTTCCTCATGCCCCAAAATTCTTGCCAGATTTTCCTTGCTTTCCGAGCGGAAGATCGGATACACGGAATCCGGGTCCCGAAGTTCCACATCGAAAAGCCCGACTTTTTCAATCGTAAATGCCTTTCCGTCCAGATACAGCGTATCTCCAACGCGATAATCCGGCTGCACCGGAGCTGCGGGTTCTGGCTGCACAGTTGCAGGCTCTTTTTCAGCCTCCATATTCCTGCCGCGAATCTCCTGCAACGCCTCTGACGCACTCACATAATCGGCAAATGTCTGCACTTTTCCGTCCGAATATCCGTAATACTCTTCTTTAACATAATCCCAGATGGCAAACGCATCCTTAGAATCCGGGAAGTTCTCGCCGGTCATCGTGACAACAAATCGTTCATCCGGTGCATAGCCTGACTCTCTGGCAAGTTCTCTGGCGTGTTCCTGCATTTCCAGCACCAGAGGATCTGTCTCTGCGTGAGCCGATTCCGGTGCTTCTTCGGATTCCACATCCGGAAATGGAATGTCCTGCTGCAAATTCTGCTTGCTCTGTTCAACATAGAGCCAGTCTTTTGCTTCCCGTTCCTGAACTTTTTCAATCAACTGCTGGCGGTAGGTCTCTGCCTCCCATTCGCTGGTAAACTCTTCGCTGACACCATCCGGCTCCACATGAATGCCGTCCTGAATATCATCCCAGACCGCATAACCATCGTCTGTCTCCATCACGGTAAACCGCTGTGGTGCCGCCAGTTCACTCCGGGCATATACATCCGCAGCCGTATTCAGCATGTTGTCCACATGCTCATTTCCGGTATCGTAGCGTTCCGGTGGCGTTGGCGGAAACACATGGGCGGCAGTCGGCATAGGAAGCGGCGCGCCGTATTCCTGCTCCAGCTTCCGATACTCTTCCATTTCCAGCGCGGTCAGGTACTGATCATTTTCCACAAGCCGGTCTAACCGCTTATCCACCGCCGACCATGTGAGTCGCACTTCCCGGTCATGGTCATAATTGCGAAGCAGAATACCTCTTCCGTTATAATCGGCAAAACCGCGACTGCCATCCATAAAGGTATAGCTGTGGCCACCAAGACCGTATTCCGCTTTCAAGAATGCAGCTCGTTCTTTTGCGTCCCCTTGCTGCTGATACAGCGCATAAATACGGATCTTTCCGCCTTCAAAATTGGAGCCTGTCCGCAGCATCCGGTCGATTTCATCCTCAGAAATGACAAAAGCGGAGGGCTTTTCGCTCTCCGCTTCTCTGGCTGCATTTTCTGCCGCCGCATCAATTTTCTGAATCTGCTCTGCTTCGGACTGAAACAGGCTCATAAAGTTTAACTGTTGATAAGTTCCGTCAGAATGACTTCCTCTACCTGCGCTTTCAACATGTTCATGTGCTGCACCCAGGCCATTTGGTTCGATTTCTTGTCCGGTGCCGGATTCGCTTTCAGAAGCTCCAGCATCATCTGCTCCATCCGTGCGGTCGCGGTCTCCTGAATCTCCCACAGGTGCGGATACAGCTTCTCGGTCAGGATCAGGTGATTGTACAGCAGCGTGTTGTTCTCCTGCAGGAACGCTCTGCGCATCCTCCCGTACTTGCCCAGGGGCTTCTGTTCCTGCACCGACAACTGGATGTCCGGAATCAGGTAATCGCCGTTCTTCGTGTAATTCAGCTCCATCATAGTTTTGGCTCCTTTCTGCCTGCTTATCTCTTTCATAGGTTCGGATCGTGCGTTCAATTTCCCGGAAGATCTGGCTGGACATTTCGCTGACCGCAGTTCCCAGCACATTGGCTGCAGCCTGCGTATTAAAATCAAAGATGTCCAGAAAATCCTCGTGCTCAAAATAGTCATCTGCATTGCCCACCGTCCGGGTAAAGACGGAATATGCGATGCTGACAGCGGCAGCTCTCTTAAAGGAAGCTCCGATGTTGAGTTCATCATATCCTTCCAGATAGGAATCTGCAACGATGTCACTGATCTGCCTGCGGTTTTCCTCCCAGTAATCCCTTGCAAGGCGTTCTGCCGCTTCCATGATATGATTTTCCAGAGACCCAGCACCGGCAGGAACATCAAATGCTGCATCCAGTGCGCGAATGATTGGCTGCTCATGCTCTGCATTCATTTTCCAGAGCTGTACCGGTCGGGAATTCTTCCGTTCTCCGGTATCTGCCACATCAAATACATACCGCAGTTTCGGCTGCTCGCCGCGCATGTCCAAAAGAGCAATGCCCTTGGAGCCACGCTTCACATAGCGGTTCATCCGATCATTCCAGAGATCGTACTCTGCACAGGCCGTCGCTTCCGGTCTCTGCTTATAGATCATCAGCTGCTCCGCAAAGGGATACTTATAAAGCCGCGCGGATGTGGTCAGAAACGCTGTCCACTGTTCTTTGCTGCCAGTGATCTGTGCCGCAGCTTCCTGCGCCATCTGCATATAATAAGCCGTTTTCGTCATCATCTGTCTTTTTCCTCCTCTCCTTTATTCGTCCGGATGCAAATCCAGTGCCTCATATTCTGCATCTGTCATCTCAGCCAGTTTCGCAAGCAGCGAGGCCGTCCACCTGCGCAGGTTTCTGTCCCTTCCGGTCAGACTTTTCTGCATCGTCTGAAGCTCTTCGATCAGCCCTGTCCGTGTGCCAGGGCTGTAAAGCATCATGAGCATCCATTCGTCATCCGTAAACCGCATTTATAACTCCTTTTCTTCGCAGCACCTGCGAGGCGGTGCAGGCGGCACCGCCTCCTGCTTTTCCTTCAGCTGATCCAGAACCGATGCTTTCTCCGCCGGTTCTTCCTTCTTTCCGTTATTGATTACGCCGTCGATCATGCCGTAATCGTCCTCCATCGCCATTTCTGCGGCTTTCAGGTAGTTCTCCGGTTTCAAAAATCCGGGCAGTTCCTTGAATCCGATGGAATCCACATAGTGACAGCTTACAACACTATTCTGCCGTAAAGCCACGATGTCAGACACAGAAAGACTATGCCCAGTAAAATCATCAGGGCGGGAAACATTGAATTTCGCATACAGTTCCTCCAACATCGTATTCTGATCCTTGTAGGGAAGAAGCGGAGCCGTATACACCACCTCATAATGGTCAATATCAGGCTCCAGCCCCATCCGTTCCAGTTCGCGCATAGACGAAAAGCGTTCATATACCGTATCCTCGCTGCGGCGAAGCTGCAAAATCGCATACTGGTCGGTAGTACTGTCGAGAAATGCCATCATCTTCTCATCTAATGCCTGGTTTCCATGCACTTCATCCCATTTTTCAATTCTTGCCATCATTCATTTCTCCCTTCTCCATAAACGGCAGGCCGTTTTTCTTTGCTTCCTGTCGCTGCTGTTCCCGACGCTTTTCACTGTAAGGCGGTCGGATACCGACACAGCGTTTGGGAATCGTATACGTGACCGACCCATGCTCCCGGTGCTCCAAAATAAACTGCTCCGGATACTGTTTTCGCAGTTCCCGGAGCTTCTTAATCAGGCGGCTGTCATGGGTGTAAATACTGGCGGTATCCAGTTCATTGTCAAAATTGATGACGGTTTCCTGCTCCGCCTTCGTGAACTTGTACTTCATCGCTCAGCCTCCTTCGCCTTCGCAGCTTTCACCTGCGTATCCGTTCTGGAAGACAAATCCGAGAGTTTACCCAGCACAGATTCCCGTCTGCTGACTTCTACATCCTCTGCTCGATCACAAAGTTCATCATAGTCAATCCGCATCATGGTGCGTCCACCAAACCCATAATCCGAAAGAATCTGGTCTCTGGCTGCATTCATGCTGATTTCCGGGTTGTCAATCTGTCCACCGTCAATTTCCGTAAAGTCCTTATGATATAAGGTATAGTCGTAACCGTCCTCACAGGTCTGAATGGCAAGAAAGCCCTTGCTTCCCAAATCCCATGCACTGCGTTCTTCCGTAATCAGCGGCTCCGGGCGGCATGTACCACCGCCGCGTTCCAGCATTTCTGCCAGCTGACAGATGTGCAAAACATCATACCCCAGGCGCAAATGATATTCGTCTATATATTCGCAGCGAGCTGAGAACTTCCGGTTCGGATACTCGATCTCCACTGCACTGCCATCCGGAATTTTGAACCGATCCTCGTAGTTGCTGGTGATAAACCGGATATTTTTTGCATTCTCCAGCTCAGGATCAGCCTTTTTCATCTGCCAGAGAACCTTTCTGCCGCCGCGTACCTGCTCCAGCATCTCCGGAGCTACCGGTGCAACGGCAAGACCATCAAGCTGGGGAATCTTCTGGAATGCCGCCATCCTCGCGCTTTCTTCCAGCGTAGGAAACGGCTGTTTATCCAACACACCCCAGCCAATGTGTCCCTCTGCAATCTGCACCTTGCTGTCCATATCAAAGCAATGGAATTCCACGCCGTCCTGCTTTTCCTGCAAGGAAAGCAGAGCGACATTATCCACCAGATAAGCTGCATTCATCATTTTCATGCTCATTTTTTACCTCCAAACTCCAGCTTAAATGCTGCTGCACCGTCCTCGCCGGTCTCTACATGAACGGTTGTGTCATAGTAACGACCGGACTTCCTGGAATAGCAATGGGTAAGCCGTGCTTTTCCCTGATTTACCAGTTGCTTTGCCAGTTCCTCTGTCATCTGCTTTCCCAGTGTCTGAAAGAACCTGTTTTCCTTCCAGAGTGCAAATTTACAGCTCTTGTCCTTGCAAAACCATCCCTTTGCCGTTTCGCAGACATCACTGCCGCAGGCGGGACAGGAGCCAATGACCTTGCGCTCTGGCTGCATCAGCACATCGGCACCTTTCACAGCCTCGTAGGTTTTGACAAGTCCGCTCACCATGTTGCTGATTTCGCCCATAAAGGCATCACCGTCATACTCGCCGTGTTCTATTTTCAGCAGTTTTTCCTCCCAGTCTGCCGTCATGGATGGGGACTGAATCTGTTCCGGCACCACCGTCACCAGTGCATTTCCCTTGTCCGTAGAGCAAAGGTATTTCGTTTTCTTATCACCCCTGCGCTCGATAAAGCCTTTCTGCACCAGTTTTTCGATGATGGCAGCGCGTGTAGCCGGTGTGCCGATGCCTTTTCGCTCTACACCGGCCGGAAATTCATCCGAGCTGGCACTTTCCATCGCTGAAAGCAGAAGATCTTCGGTAAACCTCTTGGGTGGGCTGGTCTTGCCTTCTTTCAGATCGACACCGGCAAGTTCCAGTGTCATGCCTTCCGAAAGTATCGGAAGTTCACCTGCCTCTGCATTCTTCTCAGTCTCTTCAACCGGCTTTCCTGCATACTGTCTCCAGCCCATATCCGTGACTGTTTTGCCTTTCGTGCGGAACTTCTGACCGGCGCACTCGGCTTCTACTATGGTCTCTGCATAGCGGCAGGGAGTGCCTACCGCGCAAATCAGCCGCACCGTCAGCAGAGTAAGAATCGCTTGTTCTCCACTGGGAAGCGAGGAAATGTCATAACCCGCCGCTGTTTTTGTAGGGATAATGGCATGGTGATCGGTGACTTTCTTAGAATTGATGACCTGCGCTGCATTCACCGGTGCCGGTACATCCGCCTGAATCTGAAAGCTCTGCTGGATCACAGAAACAAGTTCCGGCACCAGCGGTGCCATATCATCCGTCAGATACCGGCTGTCGGTACGGGGATATGTCACGAGTTTCTTCTCGTACAGAGCCTGTGTGTAATCCAGGGTCTGCTGGGCAGTGAATCCCAGCTGCCGATTTGCTTCTCTCTGAAGCGATGTCAGATCAAACAAGGCCGGGGGCTTCTCTGATTTTTCTTTCTGCTCTACCTTGGTAATGATGGCACTTCCTGCCTGGCAACACTCTGCCACCAGTTTTTCTGCTTCTGCTTTTTCTTTCATTCGCTCACCGCCCGCTTGAAAATCCCGAAATTTTAATTCTGCCGAGTAGAACGGCTCCGGCTTGAACGCCCGGATTGCTGCATCTCGCATAACCACCATCGCAAGCGTTGGTGTCATCACGCGCCCCACATTCAGGGTCTGCCCATACAGACATGAAAAAAGCCGGGTGGCGTTGATTCCGACAATCCAGTCGGCTCGCTCCCGGCATAAAGCCGCCTCATATAAGGCATCATATTCTGTTCCCGGTCTGAGCTTCTGAAAGCCTTCCCGGATAGCACTGTCCTCCATTGATGAAATCCAAAGCCGTTCCACCGGCTTTTTGCAGCCGCACTGATGGTAAACCAGTCGGAAAATCAGTTCGCCCTCACGCCCTGCATCGGTTGCACAGATCAGACTCTCCACATCTTTCCGCTGCATGAGCTTTTTCAGGATTCCGAACTGCTTTTTCGTGCTGGCGGACACCTGATACTGCCAATGTTCCGGCAAAATCGGAAGATCATCATACTTCCACTTTGCATACTTTTCATCATAGGCTTCCGGCTGGGAAAGTTCCACCAGATGCCCCACACACCAACTGACAAGGTAGCCATTGCCCTCCATATAACCGTCCCCGCGCTGATCTGCCCCGATCACTTTCGAGAGACTCATGGCAACCGAGGGCTTTTCCGCTAATACAAGCTTCATTCGATACTGCTCCTTTCGCAAAAAAATTAGCAGCCAGGCACCGAAGCGCATGACTGCTATGTAAGGAACGGTATTCTGTTTTAGGTCTACAAACTGGGGCTTTTATGATCTTGCCACAGCTTATCAGTCTATGCACGTCAACTGTTGAAACCGCCGTGTACCGAACGGTACGCACGGTGGTGTGAGAGGACGGCGGCTAGTCACCGCCTCCTACTCGCTTGTGCCCATGTTTCGGCCCTCCACATCATCACTCCGCGCATGCGTTGTGCCTCGCCGCAACGCATTCTGCCCCTCGCTGACTCATCGCCAGGCATCGCTGATGGTGTTCGTCTGCCCATCCTCACTTCTGCAGTATCTGCTTTTCGTTCTCCTGCACACGCCGCTCGAGCGCTGTATACTGCCGGAGCTCGTCCTCGGTAAATCCCCGGAACTTCGCCTGCTCGTAGTCACGCTCCGCGGCCGCGATATCCTGCAGCACCGCATCCGACGCCGGCAGCAGCTCGAGACGAATATTCCGCGGCTCGCGTTTTTTCTTCGTCATTCCGTTCGCGTCTGCATCCTGTGCCTCGCCACGCTTTCCGAAAAGACCGGTCGCCTCGGCTATTTCCGCCGCTTCACGTCGTTTCCTCGGCACGTCGACCACTTCGAGCATCCCGCGTGAGACCAGCTTCTGCAGCGCGGCGCGCAGATCCCCGCGGCTCATATGCATCAGCTCCGCGAGATCCTTCCGGCTCAGCGCCTTTCCGGCATCCTTTCGATCAGTCGCCTCCACGGCATCTTCCCGCGCAGGCATCTGCGCTTCAGCCCCTCGAGTGAGCGCCTTTCCCGCGTCCTTCCGATACAGCAGCAGCGACAGCTCCGCCAGCGTCATATCATACTTCAGCGCCACCGACTCGAGATAGCGCTCGAGCAGCTTCCGGTCGCGGTACTTCTCCACGATGATCCCATCCTCCGAAATCACCTCCTGCAGCGCCTGGCTCCTCTCCTCACCGAGCTTCTGCGTCCCCGGAATCGTCGCCGGGAACACGAAACCATCCTTCGCCGCATCCACTAGAAAATGATAGACCTGCAGCCGCTTCCGCTCATACGCATCCTCATCCAGCACATGCTTGAAGAAGTCGTTGTAGCACTCGAACATCGCGAGTTTCATCTCCACCGTCCGCGCGAAGCTGATCTTCTGATTCACCAGCGAACCCTTCGTCTTCACATAATAGTAGACCGGCGTCCGCAGCGCATAGAACGTCGTCGCATAGCGCACATACTCGAGATTAAACAGAAAATCCTCGCACCAGCTGAGCTTCGCATCCATCCGGATCCCGTGCGCCTCCACAAGCGAGCGCCGGTACAGCTTATTCCACAGCACCCCATAGTAGTAGTCCGCCGGGTTCTCCATCATGAAGCCAACGAACGCTTCACGCCCGATCACCTGGTCCGCGTCGATATCCCCCTTCCGCGACACCATCTCTCCGACGACACGATAGAAATCCGCGATCACCATGTCGCAGCCCGTCTCCTCGGCCGCCCGCACCATCAGCTTCGTCGCATCCGCCGTCAGCCAGTCATCACTGTCCACGAACTGCAGAAACGTACCCCGCGCCCGCGCGATCGCCTGGTTTCGCGTATCCGACACCCCCGTATTCTCCTTATGCACGACCACCACGCGCGCATCCGCCCGCGCATATCCGTCGCAGATCTCCCCGGACCGATCCTTACTTCCATCATCCATGAGGATCAGCTCGAAATCCCGAAACTCCTGATTCAGAATACTGTCCACACAGCGCGCGAGACTCTTCTCCGCGTTATACACCGGCACGATGATACTGACCTTCGGCTCCATAGGCACCTCCATCAAAAAACTACTTCTAGTTGTACCATAAAACCCTCCCGTTGACACTCGTATATTTCTGCTCACTTTTCCCGGGCCAATGTCTCGGCCCTCCGCCTGCTCACTCCGCGCCCACGCGTCCGCACCCTCCACCTTCTCACGTCGCGTCCACCCATTCGCACTCGTTACCTTTATCGCGCCCATGCCTCCGCCCACTACCTCCTCACGTCGCATCGAAGCACCAATTTCCTCATGAAAATGTCATATTACAGCATAAATTCGCTCATGAAAGTGTAATGAAGCACGGATTATTCCCTCATGAAAGTGGCAAAATACTGAAAAGAACGCTCATAAAAGTGGCAGAGCACGGAAATCTGAGAGGAAAAAGAAGGTGCCATGGTGTTAAATTATTCTTATGATATTTCCGCTTCCTGATGATTTTTTTGAATTATCTTAACTTTAATATCGAAACTTAACTTAAAACAAGTTATAATACAAAAATAGAGTTAAATAGAAGGAGAACATATGGAATATCTCTATAAAGTTCTGGGAATTAAAGCGACAGTTCAGCGCGCAGAGTTTGACCATCTGCCCAATTATATAGCTGTAAGGTATCGTTTACAGAAGGTATCCATGGATGGACAGAAAGTGATTTTTCTTTATCCAAAGACAGAGTTGGAGCAGATCGAAG
>QRFC01001898.1_pt1 | contig 16306 bp, 9 predicted proteins | sample 1861061 | NCBI WGS metagenome assembly QRFC01 (sample SAMN09711282, study PRJNA482702) | Human gut metagenome, whole genome shotgun sequencing project.
TATTTATTTTGTACAAGGCCTATCTACTAATTTAGATAAGCTTGCTTTTTCTCCTTTTATCTTAAACCAAACAATTCCTGGTATTGCTACCACCAATGACTCAGATTTTTCTTCTATCGAGACATCATACATAGAATCAAAAAGTCCTCTACAGTTTTTACTTAATTCACAACTTCCAGTTATGTCGTCTATCAAAATAGCAACTCATGAAAGTGAAAATAATATTGCCGAAGAGCCTACCATTGTTGAAAATAATAATACCGATAATACTATTGAACATGCTAGTACGAATATAGAGACACAAGTAATTGATTCTGGTGTACCAAACAAATACACAAATGATTATCAAGGTGTTGAAATCAAAAATGGAACTAATTATACTTTAACTGATGATATTTTGAATTATGAAGGATTAGAAATTAATCAATCTGATGTGATGATTTTTCACACTCATACTTGCGAAAGTTACACACCCACAGAAAATTTTGCATATGAAGAAAGTGGAACTTTTAGAACTACAGATTTAGATTATTCTGTGGTACGTGTTGGTAATTCTCTTACAGACCAACTAACTTCATATGGTTTCAATGTTGTACATGACAAAACATATCATGATTATCCCGCATATTCTGGTTCATATGGCAGGTCTATGGCAACGGTCGAAAACTTGTTAATTTCACATCCAAATACAGACATAATTATAGACTTACATAGAGATGCTATTGCAGATACTTCTTATGCTCCTTCTATTAAAATTGGAGATGAGGTTGTATCTCAACTAATGTTTGTAATCGGAACAGATGGTGGAGGCCTAGAACACCCTAACTGGCAAAAGAATTTACAATTTGCAGTAAAAGTTCAGAAAAAAGCAAACGAATTATATCCTGGGTTATTTAGACCAATACTATTAAGAAACAGCAGATATAACCAGCAACTTGGAAAAGCAGCCTGCATAATAGAAGTAGGAGCTACTGGAAATACATTAGAACAATCAATGGCTAGCATGAAATATTTAGCAAGAGTATTTTCATCAATTTTTGACTAATTCAAAAGTGTCTAGAACTATTAAATTAAAATTTAATAATTCTAGACACTTTTTATAATATCTTAAAAAACATTTGCATTCTGTATTTTTTGAGAATTTACAGTAATAATTTGTGCAAGTAATTGTTGCAATAAAGAGCTTAATTCCTCTTGGCTATAATCATTTAATGCAACACTGTTTTCACCATTTAATTCTGTAACTGTTACATCTTTAAATGTTATTGCATTATTGTATTCTACATTAAATTGTACGTCATTTACATCATATGATACATAAACTTTTTCAGTTGCTCCATTATCCGAAATACCATCTAATTCAAAGCCAATTTCAAGTGAGCAATTCTCTTCTGAACTTGTTATAGTATATTTGCTTTTACTTGCAGATTTCTCTTTAGATATTGTATATTCTATATTGTTTGGAGTTGCAGTTGTTTCCTCTATAAGCGCATCTGCTGTATCAAAAGAACCTGTCTGTTTTATTGTAATATTCTTGCCTCGTTCTAATATTACAGAAAATCCTACATTATCTTCATCTGTATTCACCTCAACATCAGCTTCCAAACCATTTTCAGTACTTGTTAAAGTTATCTTAATAGATGTATTTGAAAAATCTTGTTCATTTAAATCATCAATTTCTTGGTCAATATTATCTTGATATGTTGATATATCATCACTCATGCCCAACATTTTAATAATTTCCGAGTCGTTTTTAGCCTCATTTAAGCAGTATATCATAATATTTTTTAGGTTATCTTTTTCGATTGTTAATGTATATGAAGTATTATTATTTTTTGTAAAGTTTGACTCTGAAAGTTGTCCTGCCAATTTTCCTATATATTTTGTTACTAAGCTTTTGATATTTTGAACAGTTATTGATGACTTATCCAATTTTATATTGTTTGGCACTTTCATTTCTTCATCAATTCCTAATTTATTAGAAAGCTCATCTAGGTTTTCATTTTTTATTCCAACATATTTATTAGCAACTTCGTCAGAGCCAAGTGCAATCATCTGATTATTTTTTACAAGCTTAAATGCAAATTTTTCAGAATCCGAATAATTAATAGTTATTTCTTGTTCAAAATTATCATTATCTACATCTGTTGCTCCTTTAAATGTAAGATTTAAGTCTGTATTAATATCAGTATTACCTCCTGATTTTACTCTTAATACTCCAGTGTTTTCACAATTATTTGCTAATTTATTTGTGTAATACGTTTTTATGTTTTCATCATAAAAGAAATTATATAATTCCATATCTAACATGGTTCCATATTTAGAAAACATTTGTGAATTACTTTTTAATAAGTCTGTTGCAAAATACACATAAGCAAAAGCACCTCCGCAAACTGCTAATATAATCAATAACACTATTATTACAATTAAAGCTTTTTTATTTTTCATCTTTTTATTCTCCCTTTATCACTTTTTTAACGCTTTCTGCATTAAAATCTGTTGATTTTTCTTCTCCTGTTTCCATATTTTTTACTTTTACTGTATTATTTGCAATTTCATCATCACCAATTACTATTACATATGGAATTTCAAGCTTGTCTGCATATTTCATTTTTGCTTTTATTTTTTTATTATTTAAATATATTTCTGTATTTATACCTAAATTTCTCAAACTTGTTGCTAATTCTAGTGGAGCTTTTTTATTTTCTGTCATTGGAATTATTAATACATCAGAAATTGATTTTTTATCTGCTTTAATTAAATTTAATTCATTCAATTTATAGAATAATCTTGTTAAACCTATTGATACACCAACTCCTGGAAGTTTTTTATCTGTGTAATTTTCTGCTAAATTTTCATATCTTCCACCAGAGCAAACACTTCCAATTTCTCTATAATCATTTAAGAAAGTTTCATATACGGTTCCAGTATAGTAATCTAAACCTCTTGCTATTGTAAGGTCGACTGTGAAGTTTTTATCTGGCACTCCAAATAATCTAATATTTTCAACTACTTCTTTTAACTCATTTACACCTCTTGTAAATGTAGCATTTGTCATATTATCTGCACCAACATCTGTATTTTGAGACTCGTTTTCCACAATATTTGCACTATATAAGTCCATTTTTTCAAGCTTTTCTATCTTTTCATCTGCACTTCCGTCTATTCTTATAAAATCTATTATTGTATTTACTATTTTTTCGCCTACTCCAAGCTCTGCTATTTCTTTTCTTACAGCTTGCTCTCCAATTTTATCTATTTTATCGATTATTCTTAAGATTTCTACAGATTTATCTTTTTGACCAATTCCCTCAAATAAACCATTTAGAATTTTTCTATTATTTATTTTTATTGTAAAATTTTCAAATCCTAAAGTTCTAAAAGTTGAGTAAATTACAGCCGGAAGCTCTGCGTCATTTATTATGTCTAAAGTTTCGTCTCCAATTATATCTATATCACATTGATAAAATTCTCTATATCTTCCTTTTTGTGCTTTTTCTCCTCTATATACTTTTCCTATTTGGTATCTTCTAAATGGAAAACTTAAATTTCCATAATTTTTTGCTACATATTTTGCAAGTGGTACAGTCAAATCAAATCTTAAAGCTAAATCCGTATCACCTTTTTCAAATCTGTATATTTGCTTTTCTGTTTCTCCACCAGCTTTTGCGAGCAATACTTCAGCATATTCAATTATAGGCGTATCTATTGGCAAAAATCCAAATTTTTGATACGATTTTTCAATTTTTTGCTTCATATCATCAAATAGAATTTGCTCACTTGGCAATAGTTCCATAAAACCAGGTAGAGTTCTTGGTTCTGTCTTTCCCATATTCTTCTCCTTTCATTTTTCGCCCAAAAAGGTGCGTCCCCATTGGGCGAAAATTTTAACATTCTTGTCTAGGTTTTAGTTCTAGGTAAATTGGCTTTTCTTCCTTTATTAATGTAGATTTTCCATGCCCCGGATATATTATTGTTTCGTCTGGTAATACTAGTAGTTTTTTTGTAATCGAGTCTATTATTTGTACGAACGAACTGGTTGGTAAATCTGTTCTTCCCCAAGTTCCTCTAAATAATGTGTCTCCCGAAAATAATAATCCTTCCTTTTCACAATATAACGAAGTAGAACCTTTTGTGTGTCCTGGAGTGTGTATTACTCTAAATTCTAGGTTTCCAACATGAATTAAATCTCTGTCGTCCACTCTTGAATCTGGTTCTAGCTCTATGTCTCCCATGTTAATGCAGGCGCTTAGATTTATGTTTTCGTCATCTAAGCCTTCTGCATCGTCTCTATGGATTAATATTTTGCCACCTTTTTTACTCTTTACCTCTGAAACGGCTCCAATGTGGTCTCCATGGCAATGTGTTAAATAAATGTATTTTACATTTGCCTCTAATATATCTAGCATTTCTAAAATCTTATCCGCTTCTCCACCCGGATCTATAACCATTGTTTCCTTTGTTTCTTCGTCTTCAACTATGTAACAATTTGTTGCTTCTCCCAAAGTTGTTTGTACTTTTAATCTTTTTAAAATCATCTGTTGCTCCTATTTATTCATTGGCTTCGTTTTTTACGCAAGTCATATTTTTCATATATGTTTTATTTATTTCTTCTTACTTCATATACGCTATCTACTTTTCTTATTGCTTTTAAAACGCTGTTCAATTGTGCTATATTGCTTACTTCTAGTGTTAATTCTGTTAATACTATTCTTTCTTTAGATACTTTTGATGATACCGCCATTATAGGTGTTTTTTCTGCAGTTATTGTTGCAATTATGTCTGCAAGCAATCCATCTCTATCATTTGAAAATACTACAACATCAACATTATAGCTCGATGGTTTGTCTGTGTACCACGAAACATCTATCATTCTGTTTTCTTCAGATACCAAGTCTTTTACGTTCTTGCAGTCTTTTCTATGTACAGATACGCCTCTTCCTTTTGTAATATATCCAACAATTTCGTCTCCTGGTACTGGGTTACAACATTTTGATAGTTTTACTAGACAGTTGTCTATTCCTTTTACAATTACACCACTTGTTGATGGTTTGTTGTTTGTCTTTTCCTTTGTAAGTTCTTCTATTTTTTCTTCTAGATTTTCTTCTTTATGAACTTTTCTGTATTCTTCAAGTACTCTTGAAACTATTTTATTTGCTGTGATTGTTCCAAATCCAACACTTGCAAACATGTCATCTGCACTATTATATTTGTATCTTTCAAGTGCAGCTTCAACAAACTCCGGTCTAAACAATTCTGGGTAGCTCATTCCAATTTTCTTTACTTCTTTTTCTAAAGAGTCTTTTCCTCTTGCAATGTTTTCTACTCTTTCATTCTTCTTGAACCACTGTTGTATTCTAGTCTTTGCTGTACTACTCTTTATAAATTTAAGCCAGTCTCTACTTGGTCCTTTTGATTTATCTGATGTAATAATCTCTACAATATCACCATTTTTTAACTTTGTTACAATAGGCATCATCTTGCTGTTTATCTTACATCCAGTCATATGGTTTCCTATTTCTTCATGAATACTATAAGCAAAATCTATTGGTGTGGCTCCTCTTGGTAATACTTGAATTTTTCCCTTTGGAGTAAACACATAAACCTCATCTTCAAATAATTCAGTTTTTAATGTGTTTAAAAACTCTTGTGGGTCTTGCATATCTTTTTGCCATTCAAGCGTTTCTCTTAGCCAAGATAATTTATCTTGATTTACTACTACATTTGCCTTTTTTCCTCCCATGAAGCTTGCCTCTTTGTAGGCCCAGTGTGCAGCAATACCATATTCGGCTATTCTATGCATATCCCAAGTACGAATCTGTACCTCGAATGGAGTTCCTTTTGGTCCTATCAAGGTTGTGTGTAAAGATTGATACATGTTAGGTTTTGGAACCGAAATATAATCCTTAAATCTTCCTGGCATTGGGTTATAAAGCTCATGCACAACACCTAATGCCGCATAACAATCCTTTACAGAATTTACAATAATTCTTAATGCGAATAAATCATAAATCTGGTCCAGAGTCTTATTGTCTCTCTGCATTTTTCTAAAAATACTATATAAATGCTTTGCTCTACCCGTTATTTCCGCTTCTATTTTTTGCTTCTTTAATTGAACTCTTATCTCGTCCATAATCTGGTCGATGAATTTCAATCTTTCTTCTCTCTTCTTGTCTATTCCTTCAACAAGCTCTCTATATTCCTCTGGGTATAGGTATTTAAAAGATAAATCCTCTAGTTCCCATTTCAAAGAATACATACCAAGTCTGTTTGCAAGTGGTGCATACAAGTCCATTGTTTCTCTTGCGTTTGCAATTTGACGGTCTCTCGCCAAATATTTTAATGTTCTCATGTTATGAAGTCTATCAGCTAATTTAATAAGAATTACTCTTATGTCTTTTCCCATTGCCAAGAACATTTTTCTGTAGTTTTCGACTTGTTGCTCTTGTTCACTCGTATAATTTAATTTTCCAAGCTTTGTAACACCATCAACCATTTCTGCAATCTCTGGTGAAAATTCCTTAGACAAATCTTGCAAAGTTACATCTGTATCTTCAATTACATCATGTAAAAGAGCAGCACAAATAGTGCTCTCATCAAGTCCAAGTGTAGACAATATATATGCAACTTGAACCGGATGGATTATGTATGGTTCTCCAGACCTTCTCAATTGTTCCCCATGCTTAGATTTTGCAAAATCGTATGCTCTTCTTATTAATTTTAAATCTGCTCTTCTATTAGATTTTTTCGCATTTTCTAATACTTCTTCTATGGTGTGATTTACGTTTTCCGACATACTACCATCTCCCTTTACATCTAAAAGACTTTAGCTTATGCTATGTCTCATGTCTTTTAGATTAATTTGTATATTTTCCATTCCCTTATAACTATTTATCTCTAAGTTTCCTACAACATCTACTTTTGAACCTATCGCATATTCAGAAGATATATTTCCTAAATTAAATCCTATTGTGTCTATGTATTTGTTTTCGTCTTGAAGCATTGCTTTCAAGTGCTTTCCTTCCGAAAGTGTTCTGATTGATGTTATTTTTAAATTGCTAATCTGGAATAATGGCATCTTGTTGCCTTCCCCAAATGGCTCTAGCAATTCTAAGTCTTTTATATCTTTTATGCTGATATCCTGTAATTGTACTTTTTCATCTATTTTAATTACTGGAACAATAGATAAAATATTAGATTTTTCAGCATATTCTTCAAATTCTTGTTTAAATTTTTTAAAATTATCTTTTTCTATTGTAATTCCAATTGCCATGCTGTGTCCACCAAATTGTTTGATGTACGTACTGCATTTTTCTAATGCCTCATGTAAGTCAAACCCAGGAATACTTCTTCCAGAACCACGAGCTAAATCGTCTTCGTAGCAAAGTAACACACTTGGCTTAAAATACATTTCTGTAATTTTTGATGAAACAATTCCTATAACACCATGGTGCCAATTTTCTCCACCTAATACTATACATGGAAGTTTCTGTTGTTCTGGGTCTTCCATCATCTTTTGGGCTTCATTAAAAATTCTCTTTTCAATTTCTTGGCGCTCTTGGTTATACTCATTTAAATTATGTGTTATTCTCTCTGCCTCATCTTTACTATCTGTTAAAAATAGCTCTAAAGCTTCTTTTTCATGCCCCATTCTTCCACACGCATTTATTCTTGGAGCAACTCCAAAAGATATCGCCATAGAATCTATTTTTTTATAACCAATACTATCTAATAATACTTTTAAACCAATATTTCGTGTCTGTCTAACTAGTTTCAATCCTAATTTTGATATAGTTCTATTTTCATCTACAAGTGGAACAATATCTGAAATTGTTCCAACACATACTAAGTCTAAGTATTTTAAATATTCCTCTTCTTTTACTCCCAGCCTTATCGAAATAGCTTGAGTTAATTTAAACGCAACTCCTACACCAGCTAACCCATTAAATGGGTATTTGTTGTCTTTTCTCTTACAATCAACCACTGCAACCGCATCTGGCAATGTTTCGGTTGGTTCGTGGTGGTCAGTCACAACAGTATCTATTCCAAATGACTTTGCAAGTTCAATCTCTTTGTTTCCAGTAATTCCACAATCAACCGTTATAATCAATGTATGTTTAGTATCTGCAATTTCTCTTATTGCATTTTCATTTAATCCATACCCCTCATGCAATCTATTTGGAATATACACATCTGTTTCAAGTCCTCTCTCAGCTAAAAATCTCTTTAGAACAGTGCTACTCGTAATTCCATCAACATCATAATCTCCATAAATTGCAACCTTCTCGTGAATCTCAATCGCCTTAACGACTCTATCTACCGCCTTCTCCATGTCTGGCATCATGAACGGATCATGAAAATCTGTCCTTCTTGGATGCAAAAAAACTTCTATTTCATCACTGTTTGTTAATCCCTTATTTGCAATAATATTTGCAACCAATTTACTTACGTTAAATTCTTCTGATATCTTGTTAATCAGTGCATCATTTGCTTCGTTTAATTCCCATTTTTTATTCAAATTTGTCTCCTTATCTTTTTAACATAATATTGACAATATTTTATAACATATGGGGTAAAAATACAAGCATTTAGGGCAAAAAAATTATTCTACAAGAGCTTCCCCTCTACGTTTGAAACATTGACAATATTATGAAAACAGGAGGCGAAAACTTCGCCTCCTGTCTCTTTGCTATGGAGTTTAGCAGATTTCCAGAATAAAATCTTGTACTTTCTACTTTTTTAATTTTTTCTCTTCTTCTGTCTATTAGAGAATGTCAAGTGCCTCCTGGGCCAACTTGCTTCTAACAGACTTCTTGCTGTTAAGCGTGATCTGGAAGGTATGCGGGTTGCCCTTCATCTTTTCACTTAGGTACACCAAACCGTTGTAGCGCGAATTAAGCGCAGGATTGTTAACCTGGTCAGCGTCTCCCAAAAAGATGAACTTCGAACCTTCGGCAGAACGCGTAACAATGTCCTTGATATCGCACGGCTTTATATTCTGCGTTTCATCAATGATAAACACCGTGTTCGGAATTGTACGACCACGCAGGAATCCAATCGGCTGAATTTCGATGTCTCCTCTCTCGAAGAATTCCATTGCCTTCTTCTTCAGCTCAGCATTTGTGAAATCCGGAAATTTCTGTCTGAGAATCTCCTTCAAATTATCAACAATACCGCCAAGATACGGGCCCACCTTATCGTCGATTTCACCAGGCAAAAAGCCAAGTTCTTCGTTTGCCACCGTAACAGTGGGAGTTGCAACGATTATCTGCTTATATGTCTGCTTTTTCTTGTCCCCTTTCTTTTCAATCGCATTCAATGCCATTGCCAAAGAACAATAGGTTTTTCCGGTACCTGCAACACCTTTCGTAACAACCAATGGTGCTATATCAGGTGGCATAAGCAAGGATTCCCAGAATACAACCTGCTCCACATTGAGAGCCTTATGTCCTCCCGGTATGCTCTTGTCATATTTAAGGCGAACAATTCGTCCATTGGTATAACGTCCTATGGCCTTAGAAGTGTCACTGACAATCTCGACGAACTCGTTTTCAATCCAGTCGAAATTTTCATACTGGTACACTTCCTCTACAGGAACTCCTCTTTCATCGGTAAACATTTTTTCCAGTGAACTCCCAGGCATGAAAACTTCAACTATCCCTTTATATTGATCACAAGGTTTAGGGAAAATCTCGTCCTTAAACAGCTCAGTATCAATTCCAAGCTGATTGCCCTTCAGACGAATGTTCGGATTTCTAGAAATCAAGATAACCTTTTGGCTCTTTTTCTTCAAATCCTTACAAACCTGGAAAACTCTATGGTCAAGCCGCGAAAAATCTGCCAAATTAGCAATTTCCTGCTCAATAGGTCCATTATCCACAATGCGCAGGTAGCTTCCGTTTTCCTGCTTGAAGCCTCCCTCGGAAAGCAAATCATTCTGGGGAAGGCTGTCGATATACTCTACGAACCTACTCGCCATGCTCATCTTTTCCGGCACACCCTTGTACCGATAAAGGTTCTGGAGAATTGCCATAGGCACAACAATGGTATTGTCATCGCCAAATCTCAAAGTCGGATCCTTAGATGCCAACAAAGCTTCCGTCCTCAAAACGAATACCTTTTTCATTTGTATATAACTCCTTTGCAAATTGCGTTCTGAAAATAGTGTGTTTCAGAACTGTGTGTATTCGAACTTTTTATATTATATCATTTATAATTACATTTTTCAATGAATCCTTTCAAATTTTAATAGATATTTACATAATATTTTTCTTATATAGATATAGCACAAACTGAGGCTCCCACCAAGGGAGCCCCAGCACGTTGTATGAATTATTTTATTCGAATTTTGTCGACAGGCTCTTTATAAGGCCTTCGTGATTCACACGGAAAAAGTAACCACTTCCAAGAATTCCGACCCTTTCAGTGTCAACTTCGTTGATAATCCTTTCTGCAAATATTTGCTTTGTATTAGCCTCTCCGTGGTTCACAAGTACTAGCTTAAGTTTTTTGAACTTCTTGAGGAAGTCAATCATCTCATCTGCCTTTGCGTGAGCAGAATATTCGGTGGTGTATTCAACCTGTGCATACTTCTTTACAAGTGTACCACCAATCTGAACAGCCGTACCGACTTCAGCCTCTTTGAGTCTTGCACCAAGCGTACCTTCTGTGGTATAGCCCGTGAAGTGGATAAGCGAATTTCTCCTGGTCAAATACTCTGGAATATACACCTGTGCAGGACCATACGATCCCATGCCAGAAGTGGTAAGGATAATCTTAGGCATAGTACTCGTCAAGACTTCGTCGCGATTAGCCTTGTCCACAAAGGTAAGGTTCTTCGGAAGAAAGTTTTTCATATCTTCCTTTATGTCCAGTCCATCCTTCAAGTAAAGCATGGTATATCTGATACCAAGCTTTCCATCGAAATAAATCGGGACATTTACGTCCAAAGAACCATCGTCCTGCATGCATTTAACCTCATACAGAATTTCCTGCGAACGTCCCAGCGAAAAGACTGGTGCAACAACCGTACCTCCATGCTCGAGGCACTTCAGCACATTCTGCTTAAAGCAGCTAGTAACCTCATAGGAGTCCATGTCTCCATAAGTGGATTCCTGAACCACCGTAAGCGGAAGTTCAAGCACCCAATCCGGAAGGTCTGGTACATCGAAGAACATGTTCTTGTTGCTGTAGTCGCCAGAGAAAAACAAATTAATTGTTTCGTATCCCTCCCAACTGATTTGAACGAGAATGCTAGAAGCTCCCATCAAGTGACCATTCATAAAGAATGTTGCCTTGATATTCGGGCGAATCTGGATAGTCTCATTATACTTGCAAGGATGAATCAGTCTCATGGTCTGAGACACATCGGCCTCGCTGTACAACGGCGAATGATTCTGCCGTTTTGCAACATCTCGTAGCACCTTATGGCTATCCTCCAAAGCCAAAGGCAAGAGCTTTGCAGTTGTCTCAGTCATATAGATTTCTTTGGCGAACCCCTTGTTCACCATAAAAGGCAGGCGACCAACATGATCCACATGATTATGCGTAACCAAACAGAAATCGATGTTAGCAGGGATGAAAGGCAAACTCTCATTGTTCTTGCTGTACTGCCTCTCTTGAAAGAGGCCACAATCAACAACAAATTTGACCGTACTATTATCTGGCTGTTTTACAATAACCAGATTGCATGAGCCAGTTACCTCTGGATGCACAGCCATAATGTCTGCGTAGAGCCGGTCTTTTGAACCCATAATAATCCTCCAATCAAAAAATAATAAAGTTAATTAGCTTTAAAATGTTTTTGCAAACATTTCATGTTTTTATTTTACAACATTATGTTGCCATAGTCAATAATTCCAAACAGATACTTTATTTTTTCAACAATATTTCTATGATATATATTTAACAATTATACCACACAAAAAGAGCAACTTTAAATTAAGTCACTCTTTCAATCTATTATTCTTCACTTTCTTCTGCTGCTCTTGGTTTCATTAATGGGTATAGAACTACATCTCTTATGTTATCACTGTTTGTTAAGAATTGTAAGAATCTATCTATTCCAAGTCCCCAACCAGAAATTGGTGGCATACCATATTGCATAGCTCTTATATATTCTGTATCTATGCTCATAGCTTCTTCATCACCATTAGCCTTTAATTCAGCCTGCTCTATAAATCTTTTTTCTTGTTCGTCACAGTCTACAAGCTCTGAATATCCATTTATTATTTCTTGTCCATTTACTACTAATTGGAATCTGTCTGTCAATTTTGGATTTTCATCATTGCTTCTAGCAAGTGGAGATAAATCTATTGGGTGTTCAATTAGATATGTTGGGTTTATTATGTTTGGTCTACTTACCTTTTTGTATAATGTATCTATTAAATTTCCTCTTCCTAATTGTTCTAAGTTGTCTGCCTCTAGTTTTATTCCTTTTGCTTTTATTTCTGCAAGTAAGCTTTCTGCTGTTTTGAATTTGTCAATATCTATTCCACAGTCTTTAAGTATTAAATCTCTGAATGATACTACTTTCCATTCTCCACCAAAGTCAATTTCTTGTTCTCCAATTTTGATGTTTAAGTTTCCATCGAATAATTTTGATAATATGTATATAATCATTTCTCTTAAGAATTTCATATTATCTCTGTAGCACCAATAAGCGCTGTATCCTTCGACCATTGTGAAGTCTTGTAAATGGTTTGCATCCATTCCCTCATTTCTGAAGTCTCTTGCAATTTCATACACATTTGAAAATCCACCAATTATAAGTTTTTTCAATGTTAATTCTGGAGATATTCTTAAATATACGTCCATATCTAATGCATTATGGTGTGTTATGAATGGTTTTGCAGTTGCTCCAGAAGCTGTATTTTGAAGAACTGGTGTATCTACCTCTAAAAATTCATGTGTATCTAAGAACTCTCTCATTAATCTGATAAACTTTGTTCTTAATACAAATCTCTTTTTAGCATCATCGTTCATGATTAAATCAAGATGTCTCTCTCTATATACTGCATCTTGGTCTGTTAAACCATGGAATTTTTCTGGAAGTGGACGTATTGCCTTTCCCAAGAATGTGTATTCATAAACTTGAAGTGATTTTTCTCCTGCTTGAGTTGTAAATATCTCTCCTTTTACTCCAATGAAATCACCGATATCAACTGTTTCGTGTAAGAATTTATATACATCTTCTCCTAAATCTTCTTTTTTAATCACTAATTGAAGATGTCCCTCTAAATCTCTTAGATCTAAGAAACTTATTTTTCCTAATTTTCTCTTAGACATTACTCTTCCAGCAATCGAAACATCTTTTGTTCCGTCTGGTAATTCTCTTGCTTCTTTAATTTGATGTGTTCTTTCATATCTCTCTGGATGTACGTTTACACCATTATCTATTAGCTTTTGCATTTTATCTCTACGTACTTGCATTAATTCTTTTATGTCTGCCATATTTAACAACCCTTTCTAAAAAGCAAAGTTCTTATATTTACAAAACTTTGCATTTTCTCTTTAAAATTATGTAACCATTATATTACAAAAAGCCTTGTGCGTCAAGGCTTTTCTTTTTGTCTAATTATTTTGTTATCCATTTTACTAAATCCAAGTTTGCTGGATCTAATAACATTTCATTTTTAGGCATTACTCTAAATGTATAACCATAATTTCCGCCAGTTGTAAGTTCAACTGTTGCTTCATACTCATATTCTTTCTTTTCATCATCACTGCCTATTAAATTCATAGGTATTATTTGAATTTTATCTACTATACCATTTTCCATTATTTGTCCATAGTAAACTTGTGCTTCTATGGAGTTTTTATCAATGTTTGGCAGATATACTTTACATCTAACTGTAATGTTGTTTCCAGCATCTACTGTGATATTATCTAAGTTACCCTTTTCTTGTTTTATTGTTATATCATTCCAGTTCGAATATAAATTGTTTTTCCAACTATTAAATTCTGCAACTGATGATAAATCTGTGTAATATTTGTTGTACAAATTACAAAGTGGCATATAGAATTTATTTGTATAATCTATAAGCATTCTAGCTGTGCTGTATCTTCCAGCATTAGACATTATAGATTGCTTCATTATTTCCATCCATCTCATAGATATTCCATTTTCGTCTTTATCAAAGAATGTTGGAATTATTTTATTTTCTAATGTTTGATAAATGCTCTCGCTATCAGCATTATCTTGTTCTTCATAAGAAGAATATTCGGCATTGGTTCCTATTGTCCAACCATTTTTCTGGTTGTATCCTTCTGCCCACCAGCCATCAAGCACGCTAAAGTTTATAACGCCATTTACAGCTGCCTTTTGTCCAGATGTACCAGATGCTTCCATTGGTCTTCTTGGATTATTTAGCCATACATCAACACCACTTACTAAATATTTAGATATACCTATGTTGTAGTTTTCAAGTAAGAAAATCTTACCTTTAAATTGAGGCTTCATAGATAATTCGTGAATATATCTTATTAAATCTTTTCCTCCGTTATCTGATGGATGTGCCTTTCCTGCAAATATTATTTGAACTGGTTTTCCAGCCTCATTTAATATTTGTGTTATTCTCTCTAAATCTTTGAATATTAAAGTAGCTCTCTTATATGTAGCAAATCTTCTAGAAAATCCTATTGTTAAAGCATTTGGATCTAATTTGGATGTGATATCATTTATATCACTATAACGATATCCTTCTCTTTTTAATCTATTTGTTATATTTTCCTTTACCAATTTTAAAAGCTTAACTTTTCTTTCCATATGAGCATTCCATAATTCCTGGTCGGGAATGTCTGCAATCTTCTGCCAGGTTGCATCATTCTTGATATCATCTTGCCAATATGGTTTTAAATATTCATTAAATAATCTCTTTAAATTTGGTGCAAGCCATGTACAAGTGTGAATTCCGTTTGTTACATAATCTATTGGAGCTTCATTTGGAGCTATGTTTGGCCATACCTCTCCAAATAATTCTCTCGAAACCGCACCATGTAATTTACTTACTCCATTCTTCTTTCCAGAGAATTTTAAAGCAAGAATTCCCATGTTAAATCCAGTATTAGATAAATCTGCATTTGGTTTCATTCCTAATCTGAAAAATTCTTCTTTGGTAATAGAAAATCTATTCCAATAATCTTTAAAATAAGTTTCAACTAAAGATAGTGGGAATATATCATTTCCTGCTGGAACTGGTGTATGAGTTGTAAATACTGTTTTTGCAGCTACAATCTCCTCTGCCATATCGAAACTTATTTGTTTTTCTTTAATGATATTCTTCATTAATTCTAATATTAAGAAAGCTGAATGTCCTTCATTCATATGATATACAGTAGGATTTAATCCTAAAGTTTTTAGAAGACTTGTTCCAGCCATTCCAAGAACAATTTCTTGTTGGATTCTCATTTCTTGGTTTCCACCATATAAATGAGCTGTTATACCTCTGTATTCAGGAATGTTTGCATCTATATCAGAATCCATTAAATATAGTTTAACTCTTCCAACATTAACTTGCCAAACCTTTAGATAAACTCTTTTTTTAGGCATATTTACATACACTAATAAATCTTTACCTTCTACATCTTTTACAGGATATATTGGTAGAGTATCTATATCATTTTCTCTATCTTCTTCATATTGTTGTCCATAACCATTTATAATTTGATGGAAAAATCCTTTTTTATATAATAATCCAACAGCCACAAGTGGTATACCTAAATCACTTGCTGACTTCAAGTGGTCTCCTGATAAAATTCCAAGTCCCCCAGAATATATTGATAAAATTTGGTCTAATCCATATTCTGCTGAAAAATATGCAATCAAATCATTCTTATTATCTGGATAATTTTTCTTAAACCATGTTGATTTACTATTCATGTAGTCATAAAAATCATTTGCAATTTTATCATATTCCTTCAAAAATTCTGGATTTTCGGCTACATTTTCCAATCTCTCCTGTGAAACAAGTTTTAAAAACTTAACAGGATTCTTTCCAACAGTCTCCCATAAATCACCATCAATTATCTTAAATAATTTTAAGAAATCTGTATTCCAAGCCCACCATAGGTTACCAGCAATTTCAGACAATTTGTTAATTCTTTCTGGTAGTTGTGGAGTTACTGTTATTTTATTAAATACGTACATTAAAATTCCTCCTTCGTAACTTATCAAATTCATCTCATCGTTTAATATCATCATTCTATATTATGTATTAACAAACAGAAATTGTCAAACCTTTTTGACAATTTTTTTAAATTTAACGAAAAAATTTTTTCTTAATTTTTAGACTCTAAATTAGTTCTA
>QRFC01001900.1_pt1 | contig 16291 bp, 21 predicted proteins | sample 1861061 | NCBI WGS metagenome assembly QRFC01 (sample SAMN09711282, study PRJNA482702) | Human gut metagenome, whole genome shotgun sequencing project.
TTAGAACTCGGATATTTGTCAATGATGTTCTGGATGCTCATTACATTTTCTGAAGTAATCATCTCAACAGGTTCTTTTGATTCTGGCTTTTTAGCTGCTTTTTTTCCACTGCTGCCTGTATTAGTAGAATCGCTGTCTTTGTTATCATCAATACAGAACAGACCGTTCAGAGCGTACTTTCTGGCATAAGATGAAGCTGCACCTGTCACCTGTGAAGAATCCATGCCTTTCTTAGACTCTTCTTCCCTTGCATAAGCAACAGTTGTAATCTCGCCGGTATCTTCACAGTCGTTCAGATGAGCTTCTGCCCTGACGTATATTCTATCCCCGACAACTTCCATCCGATCTGTGACGCTTAACACAGTCTTTGTTTCTGCCAGAAGCGGTTTTACAGCCTCCAGAATATCCTCACAACTTCTGTATTTATATTTCCCGAAGGAATTGTACTGCCCTTTAGGAGCTTTCAGCTTTGACTGAACAATACCCAACTTCTCATATATATTCACTTCTATTCCTCCTTGTCATAAACTACATGTTTGCTGCCCTCAATAATCAGCAAGCTTGCGATATCTTTCATAGATAAAGTTGATTCGTTATAAATTTCGACCAGTGCGTTGTAAGCACCTGTTGATACTTTCACAACCGGGTTATCCTTATCAGTTGCAGGCTGTTTCTTTCTCGCCGGAATACGGATTTCAAACTCGCTCATTGATACTTTCCTCCTTGTAAGATTTCTGAGCCGCTAAAAGCCCATTTAGAGCTTGTGTGTAACTCGCTAATGTTCTCGCCTTATACTGCTCCTCTATTGGATTATCTGGAGCAATTGCAAGCTGAACATCAATCAGTCTCAAGACTTCTTGTATTCTTTCGTTCATAGACTGGCTCCTTTAACTGCTTAAAAAAACAATAGATCGCGTCTGACTTATCTCCCATGCCCGGAACCGTCTTACCGTTCTGAATGGAATCAGCGGCGTGATATTCGAGATGGTCGATAAACATATCTGGATTTTCCCAATCAACAATAGGCACATTTCGCTTGTTCAGTTCCTCCAAGAGGACATTCACTGCAAGTACCATATCCCATTTTGGAAGAAGCCTTAATTCTTCAAGATTCATTTAACGGACACCTCCCATTGATAAGCAGTCCCAGAAGACATTTCTTTGCATTTTCGTAATTCTGAGATTCGGACTCAAAGTCGTGAAACTGGCATAATATAAAATGCCTTATAATTTCCCCGGAATTATTAAAAATATAGATGACAACTACAGACATGTCATCATGCGCCGTATAGTCAAAATTCACATGCGCCGTTGTTTCACTTGAAATTCTCAGACACAATTCAAATAATTCTTTAATTTTCTCCTCGTTCATTGTTCATTTTTTCTCCTTTCATAAATTTCCTATCAGAATCAGACTTATAACTGCCGCTGTCAGAATCCGATCAAGTCCGTTTGTCCACTCCCATACTGGAAGAAATGTTGAAAGGATCCCGATTACTATTGACATCAGAACTTCTCGTTTACGATATTTCTTCATTTATGCCTCCTTTTATCTAAGAAATACCCACGCTGCATTTGAAAGAATCAATGCTGCCATGGTAATTCCCCATGCACAGAACCATTTCTGTGTCTGTTTCTTGGCTTCTCTTACGACTTCTACTGCGTAGAAGTTTTCAAAATCTTCAAAGCTTGTTATCTTTGCACTGTCCATTGTGCTTTTACCCTCGGTTTTCTTCATAAAAAATCCTCCTGTTCTCTTGCGAAATACAGGAAGAAATGATATGATTGTCCTGTAATCCGCTAAGATTGGTTTAGTGGTTTACGGCTCCGGGGTGGAGGTGCTAGCTCCCTCCGGGGCACTTATGCCAAATTTGCTTCTTTTCTTCGATAGTAGCTCAAGATGATTCTTGAACACTCATCTACAATCTTCTGATTGTCCTCCGGTGTGTTATCCTTGCAGTAATCATCATGTATTCTGATTACCCCAGACCCTTTTTTGATTGTTTTGATTACTGCCATGAGAATTTCTCCTTTCTACGATAGACTATGATATTTGGCTTCAAGATTAGAGACTCTTTCTTCCAGTGATTTAGGCTTATTGTTAAGAACATCCACAACCTTGTTCCAGAGACCTGTTTCAAGTAATCTGTTCCAGTCTTTTGTTGTTGTATTTATTACAACCGTCATTCGCCCGAGAATGTCTTTGCGTTCTATACAATCAAACATCATTTACTCCTTTATGAACTTTCTTTCTGCTTCTGGTCAGAATCATCAGCATTACAATCAATAACTCCGTCCATATACCCCAGAATATAATGTTTACGTTTAAACTATTCACTCTTTCTGTTCTGGAATCTTCGGTTCAAGAAACTTGTCAGTTCCAACAGATAACGCCCCACAGATTAATTCGTATTCATCGAAATCTAATCTGCGATTTCCATTAAGAGAAAGATTAAGTTTCTGAACAGGAATGCCGGTTTTGTTGGCGACAAATGTCTGTGTTATGCCGTTGTTTTCAAGGTATGACTTGATTTTCTTACCAACGCACATTCTTCATTTCTCCTTTCTATTTAATTTTCGTTCCTATCGAACAATTACAGTATAACTTCGATTTATCCGAATGTCAAGAAGAATTTTCGAGATAATCGAAATTATTTTATTGACAGTTCGAAATTTTTATATTATTATTAGTTATGAAGGGAGGAAACGATAATGACATTTGGTGAGAAAATCAAGCAAGCCAGAATGGCAAAGAAGTTGACCCAGAAACAACTTGCAGAAAAAATCAATGCAAAACATAATTCAATTAGTGACTGGGAAAAAGATAAGTGTAAGCCAGACATGGACACTATTGAGCTTCTATGTGGCGTTTTGGAAGTAACACCGACATACCTCATGGGTTCTAAAAGCGATGATGATTATGCGGTTATAATCGGAAATCTTATGTCAGAACCTGACATCTTAGATTTTATCGAGGAATACAAAGCACTCGATAAAGAAGACAAGAAAGCAATAAAACAAATAGTTTCATCGCTAAGCAAAAGGAGCAAGGGTTAATCCCCTTGCTTCTTTGATTTCAGATATTTAATAAGAATCGTATAGACAAATTTTAACTTGCCCTCATTTTCAGTATTCTCTATCATTTCAATAATTTCTTTCTTGTAATCCATATTATACCTCCTACCGCACAAAAACATTTGTTCTCTTTTACATTACAATATATTATCTTTGGTACGATAAAACGGCATCGGCAGACAAATTCCTCCTCGCTAACTGCCAGTGATACACCGGAATGTGCGTAATCGCAAAGAAAATATTCGCACTACCGAATATAAAATGCGCTTTACGCGGAATTATGCGGCATATTGACACAAAAATAAGCTGTATCTGGTTAGGAACACTCCTTCTTACTGTAGAATGTCTACTGGATTGCCGAACAAGGCTGACCGTAAAACTCTTGCATGAGTGGTTGCGTGCCCGGCTCGGAACGTGAACTATGTAACTGATTATTAATATTATTCCGACAAGAATTATAACTTTTTTGGCTAATTTCAAAATATCTCCTCTTTTTTTAGATAGAAAACAACTTTACATAATGTATATAATAGCACATTTTTATGCCATTTTAAATAAATCTGACAAATTTCGAAACAAAAATTTTTCCAAAAATATTCTAAAACATTATAAACTGTGCTAATATCAGTTATATATCACAAGGAGGGAAAGAAAATGAAGAAAGTAAGAAATACATTGATGATATTGTGGACTCTGTTTGCTGTATCATCTCCTGCTATAATGGGAAAATACAGTTCCGACAACATTATATTTGCGGTAATAGTGGAAATTTTTGGAATTGTAGTGTTGGCTGTTGTTTTTGGAATAATTGGTCTTATTGCTTCTAAAGTAGGAGGACATGCATCACAAGATAGCCCGGAGGAACTTACACCAGTTGAAAAACCTGTCCGCGTTCTGAAATTACGTGTTATTTCTGGAAAGGAATCATTCGGCTTGCCATCACGCAAAACACCATTTCTGTTAAGGCAATGGAAAGATGGATATGTCACAATTGCAGATATGCCTGAGAAGTATACGCTCATGGATTATGAGTGGAACGGACCAGAATACAGAACAGTAGAAAAGACAACAACAACGTCCCATACTAAAGGGAAAAGCAAAGAAAAAACGAAACGAAGAGGGCATCTGGCAGGAGCTGTTATTGGAACTGCTATTGCTCCGGGAGTTGGAACTATAGTCGGAGCGGCGGTTGGAACTGGAAAGAAAACCAAAGGAAAGAACAATTCTATCACTACCGGAACCGCCACCACGACGAGTGATAACATAGAAGTAGATTCTTATGCCTCTATGAAAATGCGGAATGTTGAAACAAATCAGGTAAATACTATTGGGTTTTACTGTAGTTCGAATATAGACATGCAGCTAAAAAGTTTCAACATTTCGCAAAGTTCTGACATCGTTGAAAATGTTCGGAACCAGAAAACATCTGTTGAACTTCTGAAAGATTACAAAGAACTTTTAGATAGTGGCATTATTACGCAAGAAGAATTTGAACAGAAAAAAATAGAACTTTTATAAAAAAAAAGAACCGGCTCTCGCTACCAACGGGAACCGGTTTTGAAAAAAATAAGACAATTCCAGAGAAAAATCTTACCTGCACATTAAGTATATCATCTCCGGGATTGCCGTACAAGTGTAAAAAAAGGAGAATGATAAAATGAACGAATCAGTATGTATCTATTTGAGAAAATCCAGAGCCGATCGGGAAGCTGAGGCGCATGGGGAGGGTGAAACTCTTGCCAGACACGAACATATCTTGCTGGACCTTGCAAAAAGACAAGGCTATAGCATTGGTGCCATCTACAGAGAAGTGGTTTCCGGCGAAACAATCTCCGCGCGTCCAGTCATGCAAAAACTTCTCCACGAAGTAGAATCCGGGCTGTGGGACGGTGTTCTGGTTGTCGAAGTAGAACGTCTTGCCAGAGGTGACACTATCGACCAAGGCGTTGTGTCCAGAGCTTTTCAGTACTCTGACACGAAGATTATCACTCCTACAAAAATATACGATCCAAACAATGAATTTGACGAAGAGTATTTTGAGTTTGGACTTTTTATGAGCCGTAGAGAGTATAAGACCATCAAGCGTCGATTGAATAATGGTAGAATCTCATCCGTAAAAGAAGGTAAATACTGTGGCAACAAGCCACCTTACGGATACGAAAGAGTAAAACTCGAAAAAGAAAAAGGTTATACCCTCAGACCCGTTCCAGCTCAAGCCGAGATCGTAAAGATGATTTACACTTGGTATGCCGGTGATGGCTGCGAGCAAATTGGGGTTGCGAAGATTGTGCGAAAATTAAATGAAATGGGAATAGAGTCTGCACTAGGCGGTGACTGGACTCCTGCTAGTATACAGGGAATTCTAACAAATCCGGTATACATCGGGAAAATACGATGGAACGGGAGAAAAACAGTAAAGGCTATACAGAACGGACAAGTGGTCAAGACGCGTCCACGATCTAAGGATGTCCTTATCTGCGAAGGATTACATCCGGCTATTATATCAGACGATCTGTATAATTCTGTGCAAGAGATACGTCAAAAGAATCCGTATCGTCCGATCAGCATAAAAAACACAGTTCGCAATCCGCTTGCCGGAATTGTCTATTGCAATAAATGTGGGCGAGCTATGGTCCGACGCCCTTATCAAAAACGTGGGCAGGAAGATACTCTCATGTGTCCATATACGTCTTGCTCTACAGTGAGCAGCAAATTATCTCTAGTTGAAAAAGCTGTGATTGATGGAATTAGGGAGATTGCGGAGGAATATAAGTTAAACAATGATATTAATGTTCCGTCTAACACTATTGATTCCGGTATAACATCCAAACAAAATCTTATACGCGAAAAAGAAAGTGAGCTGGAAAGCTTAAATTCCCAAAAAGCAAAACAATATGATCTGCTTGAGCAAGGAATCTACACCACAGAAGTCTTCCTTGAACGATCCAAAACTATATCCGCATCTATACAATCATGCTCTGATACTATTGCGAACTTGAGAGAAGAAATCGAACACGATGAGAATATTAAGGCACAACAGTCGGATTTTGTTCCACGTTGCGAAGAATTACTTAATAACTATTGGAACCTTAACATGGAATCACGAAATAGAATGCTCAAGAGTCTGGTTGAAAAAGTCGTCTACTCAAAAAACATTAAAAATACTTACGGCAAAGGTAATGAAATCAATTTTGAGCTAGACATTTTCCCAAAAATTCAAAAAAATGATTAATGATAACATCAATGAGCCAGTTCGTCAGTACATAGAAGATATCATTAATTTCAAAAAGAAACTCCCGGGGAATTAACCCCGGGATATTTTTTATACTTTTTTAATGTATTTGGAAGATACGAAACCATAGTATTTATTTTTCATTCTAATGTAGTACCATGGAGTTCCATCTTTTGCTTTCTGAGTATAGTTCATGACTTCGATCGGAGCACCATATTTCAGATATGGAATCTTCTTGAGTGTCGGATATTCTTTTCCGGCCCAAGTACGTACATACAAAGTAGGCTTTGCTGTAACCTGTCCGTCAAAGAGCTTCTGTGTCTTATCCTGTTTATTGGTGATTACTGTTGCAGTTGCATTTTCTGTTCCATCAACCTTAAGATATTTGGTAGCAGCCCAACCAACGCCAATGTTGGCAACTTTGACTTTCATCCACATACCGGATTTCTCACCGTTAATTTCTACGCGATTTCCCTTGTTGATCTGTCCGAGAACATATCCGTTCGGTGTCTCGCGGATGTACAGGTCGTCAACCGTGGATGTTGCTGTGCCTGTTGCTTTCCATGTTTCTGCGACAGTTTTCTCTTCTCCCCAGTCAATCCAAACATAACCATCGATTGCCGGATCGCTGCGAAGATAGCGTTTATTTCGGCAGGATCCGCCGTTTGCAATGACTCCTGCTGCACTTGAAGTGTTTCCTTCGTTGGTGTAGATGTACGTATTGCTATAAGAGCGGACAGATCCGATGTGAGAGCCATCACGGAAGATAACAAGTGCTCCATCTTTTGGCGTGCTGTGCCATGTACCATTTTTCTTCGCCCAGTTGGTGATTGACACACAGTTGTAAAATCCACCGCCCATGATCTGTAATGCTTTTGTAATGCCGAGAATTTTGACTAATTTCCAGAACTGGAACTCTGCGCACCATGGCTGTCCCTGACATCCCGGCTGTCCCCAATTATCTACATCACGGGCAAATTTGGTGTAATTGTTATATCCGGCATTTTTCTGGAAATCATCAAGATAAGCGTTTGTGCGTTTTTCCAGATACGGTTTATTGCCGCCATTGTTTGCATAATAATCACCGAGTTCTGTGAATTTTTGCAATTTTGTTTTACTCACTATTGACTCTCCTTTCTGGTCAGAATCTCTATAATCTTTGTAGAACACATCCATATCAACATTTCCATTAATCCCTGAGACTTTTCCTTTGCTTGAATACTGCCAGCCTACACCGACATTCGGACGCAATCTTTCTTGCACAGAGCCATTATCACTAGCCGGATAACGAGCAATCCAACAATCGTATTTTTTGAGAACATCTGTCAGAACATTATTATACCAGTCGAGATTACAATAAATTCCGACTTTATAACCGGCTTTCTTGATTCTGGTCAGAAACGCTATTGCAACATTCTCGATAGCTTGCTTGCCAAGACTTCTCTGCTGACTCCATTCAAGGTCATAGAATATCGGGAAGTCCAATCCACGTCCACCAAGAACGGAAATTACGTTCTCAGCTTCGTCAATCGCCTGTGCCGGTGTTAAAGCATAGCTGTACTTATATCCACCAATAAGAATTCCATTGGATTTACAACCTTTGTAATTATGCTCAAAAGATGTATCAATTCCAGATTTCTGATGAATTCTCAATATCGCAAACTTGATTCCAGAATTTTTAACTTTCGTCCAATTAGGTTTCCCTTGATAAGATGATACGTCAATACCTTTAATCTCCATATGTCTCCCTTTCTCCGACTGCGCCGGCGCAAATTAAACAATTTATTTTTTAACATACAATGCTGTTACATAGCAGTTTATCGACGCTGTGGAAGTCGTAGGTGCCGAAACGTCTCGTACATTAAGTGATAAATCATTTCCACTTACTGTATATCCAGTCAAAGTTAAATAACTACTCGCGAAACTGCAACGCACGATTCCTAAAAGTATATAACCATCTAATGCAGCACTGATACTTACAGTCGCAAGACCACTTTTCAGAGTTATTTTTTGAGTAAAATTTTTAGTAGTAACATAATCATTCATTTTCGTGTTTAACGCATTGATCTCCAGCTTCTCTTTCAGCCATGAAATCAGTTGCGACACTTTTGTTTTTTTCATTACATCTCCAGTCGCATTAAGGAAATAATCTGTATCTGCCGGTGTTACATTGTCAATGAATGCGCTGATTTTCTTTGAATCTAATGCATCTGCCATATTATTCACCTCTCATTTCTTTTATAATTTTTCTTAGTTCTTTAATATCATCTTTTAGGTTGTCTATTTCGGATTTTTGCTGCTTGAGCATCGCAAACATTGCCGGGATCATCATACGGTAGTTCCAGTCTTCTATCTGATTGTTCGCATGTGTAGCTGCCTGTGGAAAATGTTTTTCTACATCCTCCGCAATGAACATAGGCAGATAGCGTCCTTCGTTTTCGTCGCCTTCTGCAAGATAACCGTCTTTGTATTTTGCCCAGACTGGTTCTATTTTGTACCAATTATCAATATCCATTTCCGAAATAACGTCTCCAATATCCTTATAGCGTTTGGACGAAGACGCTGCTCTGGTTACAGTTCCATCTGTCATAAGCAACAGATTGTAAGCATTCGTATTCTGCTTGACGTTTAGGAGCTTTGTGGCTTTCGATGTAAGGCTGTCAAGTGTTGCCTCTCCCTTATAACATCTGAATTTGTTGTAAATTGTGCTGTATTTGTAATCACAAGAAAATGGACTATACGGATTCGTATCCGAATCAATACCATCATTTAGGATTATTGTAAATTCTTTATCAGCATTGATTTCAACAACATATTTATTGCCGTCGCTGCTTTTACGCCAATTTATTCCAACATCTAATTGTCTGATGATTTCTTTATTTTCTTCATCCCATATATACAGTTGACAACCGTTCTGATTGACTTGTGTAAATTCCAAGTTTTTATCATTTAGGTCATAGCCATACATAAATCCTCTATTTTCCAAAATATTAATTAATCTTCCAGATTCATCAAACACTTTCAGAACACCATTTCCGTTGTTTTTTCCTCCCAGCTTCAACAATCCGCCCATTGCGGCACTGAACGAAATGTACAGTTCCCCGTCCGCACCTTTGTAAACGCCTTTCCACTGTCCGTCATTGGTCAGGAGCTTCAAAATATCGTCCTGTGTCAGGGCCGTGACTTCTGTGATAACATCAAGTTTGACTGTGTCAATCAGATTCATGGTTCCGCCCGATGCGTACAAGCTGCACCGTAATCCTACGATATCTTTTGAACGAGCACCAATCAGTGAACCGTCGCTGTCTGCGATCAATACTCCATCAGAATCCGCAAAAACGTAATCTACATAGTAGTTAACACTGGTCTCATCTGCTACACTCGAATAAGCGGTCTCCCATGTCTTTCCGTCGGACGTTTCCTCAATCACAAATCTTCCAGAATAATTTCTTCTACCTGTATTCTCACCATCACGGTAGTACGCACTAAATATCACAACATTTGGCGTTATGCTGTTTTCACTTTCTTTTTTCAGAATTGTAGTAGATGATTCTAACACATAAGTTCTTCCGGGAGTGCCAGATTTCTGTTTAGAGACGCTAAACCGTCTGGTTATGGTGAGAGCATTCAGATACACTGCTTTGATGTCAACCCATACATTGTCTGCCGTAACTTCGCTAACAGTATAAGTGTGCGTAGTTTTATCCCAGATTCCGGTCACATTTTCAGATTCCGTGATCGTATAACTGCAATCGTCCGTTACATCCACCGTGCCATACATTACCTGTGCGGTGGTCTGCACCTGTGGAAACTCTCCGGGAATGTTGCCGTTCTCATCAGTAGAAATCGCCTGATATTCATTCGAGAGCGTCATGGTCATATTCTTAGCTGCGGCAACATTTTTATCCAGTTCTTTAATTTTGTCAGACAGGCTCACGTCTCCAATCATCAGATATTCCGGGTTGATGTACACAGAATTTGTGTCCATGTTGACGGAAAAGATTATATTTCCTTGCCCGTCCTTAATAGTAAGCGCACCGGCGTTAATAAAATCCGCATTAATTCCCTCTGCGTATAACAATTTTGCTATCATGGTTCCGGTTAATTGGAAACCAAACGGATATGTTTTTCCACCATCATTGGATACACCAATAGCTTCTGCTGTAAATTTGATGACATTCTTAGATTCTGCGAGTGTAGGCTTGTCGTGCAGGTAAGTTATAATACTTCCGTCTTCCTGAGGTACCGAAGTTTCGTACAAACCAGAAGAAGTTTTTAAGGTTTCCTCCAGTCTCTCTACTGCTTTCTCTCTGGCTGAACGTTCTTTTTTGACAAGTCGTCTTGCTTCTACGATTGCCTTAGTGGATTCCGATTGGAATTTGCTCTGCCCTCTGATAGGATCGTCGGCTTGAGTTTTCACAGCGGTTTTTCCATTAACGGAACAAGAAACGTCCGTCAGTGGAGTTATATATCTGTTCCATTTGCGGTCATAAGTATATGCCATATCTCCAAACTCAATGAGCGGGTTATATGCAAGTTCGCCAGACATGTTGCGAAATTTGACTCCAATTATGGAATCGCCGATTTGAGCAGCTACCGTATTCAAGTCCGAATCCGAAACAAGGTCGTTTTCCAATTCAAGAACATACCCTGCGCTTCCGTGTATGGCTTCATTTTCTCTATTTTTTAGTTTGATTCCAGTGATTATAATATCATCGCTAGAAACAGTTGGACTTGTAAAAAAGTCTTTGAGCTTTTCAGATGCGTCAATAGCTGATTCAATCAGTGTCAAGAATCCATCACTATCAATTGTCCAGTTCCCTGTCGGACTGATAAAACTCTCTGAATCAATACTTGCACCGCCTTTAAATATTGCATTTCCATCAGCGTCCACTACTGCGTTGCAATCTTCTTGCACATTGGAAAAATCCCATCTAATAAACTGCAAGTATCCTCTGTTATCCAGACGGGCGTTCGCAGTCTCAAGCATTGCCGCCCATCCGAATAACTGGCGAAATGTCATATTCTCTGGAATCTCTGATATAATCAGATTACCATGCTGCATTGTTCCACCAAATGGGATGCCAAGAGTTTCGCACGCATCTCTGACAAGGACCTCTACCGACTGTGGAAGAGTCAGATTAGATGTATAAGCCGCATTCACTTTATACATATCATCAAGAGCCGTAAAATTAAGCGTTTCACCGTACTGCTCCGGCGCCGTGATCGTATATGTACCTTTGTCGATGGCCTCAATAGTATCGGCGTCAATCTGCATTTTGAGGTATGCATGGACTTTCGCTTGATAAAAATAATAATTCTTCCATTGATCCTGAGAGTTGTCTAGCTCAAGCGTCATGGACTTGCACACAACACAACCAATTGGGAAGCTGCTACTTTCTGCACAATCAGAAAAGGTGCAGTTTTCACCCATAATTTCATCTTTTACGGTTTTTACAGTTCCGTCAGGGAAAGTGATTTCCACTTCCTGCCAGACTTTCTTTCCGTCCTGTAGTTTTTGCTTAAATGCGTCTGATACATTAATCAAGTGGATTCACCCCCTGCATGTTGCAAGATATCTTGGAATAGTATTCTTCGCCAGGTGCCGCACAAGCCAGGGAAAACGTTCCTTTTCCAACATAGAATGATTCTGTACGCCAATCATGGTGCCTGATGGAATAGTGGTACAAATTAAAAGGTTCCCCATGTATTATCGCATTTATCAACTCTTCTGCTTCGCCTACTGGTACGTTGCTAGCCTCATAGCTATACTGAATAACTGTAAACAATGGAACCAATATGGCTTTTCCGAATTGTGTGCGGTTGCTTCCTTCAGAGTAAGTTGTTTCAAAATTACACGCCATATCCTTATCTGGCTGAGGCATGCGCTTGCCATTTATTTTATATCTATCCGTTATAGATTTGCTCAATAATATAGATGCCATGCACTCACCTCCTATGCCAGTTCAAACGGGTTTCTGCCGCTTGTATTTTGTCTTAACTTTGCTTCTTCAATAATTTCGTCAAATACTGTTCTACGATTGATTTGAGCAGTGAATCTGACGTTTCCACCGCCATTCTGCTGTCCACCAGATTCTTCACGAACAATTTTTCTGAGCAGTGCTTCTGGTGTTTCGATGTTATTACCCTGTTTCTGGTCTCCAAGGACAGCCAGAAATTCGCTTCTTGGTGGAATAACCGCACCTTTTGCCAGATATGGAATAGTCGGTACTCTTGGAAAGCTTGCACTGAACCCGATCGTCTTAGAGCCGAATGGAGTAGGCACTTCCCACGGGCCAAAAGAAAACGCGGATTCAATTCCACTGATTGCACCGTTCACTGTACCAATTGCACCATTTACGATACCGATAACTTTGTTGAATATCTCTTTAACTTTGTTTTTAATACCATCGAACGTATCAATGACTTTATCTTTGGCAGATGTAAATTTTTTCACAATTCCATCTTTAATTTTTCCAACAAGATTTCCTACTGTCGACCAAATTGCAGTCCATTTCTGATGCGCGCTGGATTTGATGTTATCCCAAATCGTCACAATTTTAGACGCGAGATTCTTAAGGCCAGAGCTTATAGTGCTGACAAATGTTAATGTTTTACTTTTAATCCAATCCCATACTTTGCCTGCAACTTCTTTTATTTTGTCCCAATTTTTGTACAGCAAAACACCAATCGCAATGCAAGCCGTTACTGCTGCTATAAAAATTCCACCCGGCCCGACAGCTGTCGCAATAGCTTTGATTCCACCAATGATGCCGCCAGAGCCGGTCATGAGTGCAATAAGACCCTTAATGAAACTTGCTACTGTCGTTATACTTCCTGCGATTCTCGAAGCTAAGCCTGCAATCTTTGCTGCCGCAAATGCTCCGATCAGAGCTGCACCAAATGCTTCAATGATTGATTGATGATTTGCAAAGAATCCAGCCAAATCAGACACTAGGTTAATCACTGTCGGAATTCCTGTTTCAATCAGCCATTTCAGCATCGGGAGAACGATATTGTTATAGATCCATTCAAGAACATTTCCGATGGATTCCAGAATTGGTGCAAATGTACTTGTCAGATTACTGATAGATTCCAACAGCGGATAGAAATTAAGGTTTGCCGCCCATGTCGCTGTATCCTCTGCAATTCTTTCAACGAACTGCATGACTACCACAAGAGCATCTGCAATGTTCTGTATAATCTGTGTCCCGACGTTGTTCTTATTCCATGCATCAGCAAAACCAGATGCAATGTTACCGATAGTTTTAAGCACATTCTGAGCAATCTTAAGCATGGTCGTAAGCATTGCCATACCTGTTCCGTTTGTCCAGACCTCTACAAGGCTTTTACCTACACTCTTAGCGAGTTTGGAAAGCCCAGATAGAGCAGTCTGTGCCGCATTAATAGTGTTCTTACCCTCTTTTTTCCAAGCGTCCTTAAATGGCTTCCAGAGTTTTTTGAGAAGGTCAGCAAGTTTCTTGGCAGAATCACTGATTTTGTCCAGTGCGTTTTCACCCTCTGCCAGACTTCCATAATCCACACTGCCAACTGAACTCGGCAATCCTCCGCCTCCAGAACCAGTTCCGCCGGATCCAGAACCGGATGGTGTTGAAGATGCGCTCCCTGTAGAGCTAACCTTGTGCACTTCATCAAGCGATGAAAGATAGTTTTTTGTTTCCTTATTCGCTTTTTTTGTTGCTTTTGCATTGTCGTTCGTGGCATCTGCCAGTTTTTCTGCATTATCGGCTGCCTGTCCATACTGATCTGCCGTATCTGCAACTGTATCCGTTCCGGCAAGCCCTGCGCCGCTTCCACCTGTCTGACCTGATGATTTCTTACCAGTAATAAGTTCCGTAAATGACTTGAATGCATTCGCCAGAGTTGCCAGTTTGCCGAGAAGAATATTGATTACTTTCAGAATAGGTGTGAAAATATTAATCAGTCCCTGTCCGACTGTTGCCTTGAGAGATTGCAGCTGCAACTGCATCACTCGCACCTGGTTCGCCCAGCTGTCAGAAGTACGGATGAAGTCTCCGGATGCAGCTGATAACTGTTTCTGTACAAAAGCCAGACGAAGAGCCACTTTCTCCTGCTCGGTCATGGCTGATGTGGTTTTGCCATAGCCATTAGCAAGAGCATACTGGTCAAGTGCCGACTGGGTCATTACCACGCCCAAATCTTTTAATGTTTCCGTTTCACCCGTAAACACTGATTTCAGCTTGATATAAGCCAAATCCTGGCTAATGTTATAGAATGATGCTACATCACCAGTCAGCTGTGTCAGAGCCGTTGACATGTCGTAAGCCTGTGCTTCTGAGAATCCGAATGACTTAGACATTGCTCCGAACGTACCAACATACCTTTTTGCCATTGTCTCTGACAGTCCGGCTGAGACCATTGCATTCTTTGCAAATTCATTGACCTTATCCGACATGGTGGTAAATGTAACATCGACCACGTTCTGAACTTCTGCGAGGTCGGAACCAAGTTCTATAGACTCTTTACCAAACTGAATTAGCTTGCCAACAGCAAATGCAGAACCAACTAAAAAACCAATTCGCTTTACTATCGTTCCTAATCCTTCAAACTGACGGCCTAAAAGATTCACTTTTCGACTTGCACCGGAAATGTCCATTTTATTAAATGAGTTAGAAACCGTGGTGCCTGTTTTTTTTGCCGAATTCCCCATTTTGTCCATAGAGTTTTCGACTTTTTCTGATTTTTGCTGTAAAGATTGAAACGAATCTTCGAGTTTTTCAAATCCATCGTGAAATATGCTATTAATATTTGCATTTATTTCCTTGACCGAGTTTGCTAAATCTTTAAATGCCGCTTGTACTTCTTTGACACCAGACGATATTCCGTCAGTATCTATTCTGGTATCAATGATAATTGAGCCATCAGCAGCCATGTGTCCACCTCCTAACTATTTGAGGTTCAACATCTCATTCAGCTTATCTTTGTAAGCTTGCTCCTCATCGCTGAGACGTGTTTTTATATCAATAATGTTCTTATTTTCCTGATAGAATTTCTTTTCCCATTTATCCAGACGTTCACCTTTTGCCTTTTTAGAGCGGATTCCAACAACTGTGTTGAACAGGCACTCACCGGATTCCATGAAGTACCCGAAGAATGTCCACCAGTGTATATATTCCACTGCCCGGACTTCTTTATGAGCTACCTTATTGACAGCAGGGATTACCATATCGCCATCCTGCTCCCAGTCCATTAATCGTGGTTTTGGGCGATTCGGATTACTGTCAGCTTGTCCACAGTCGATAAACTCACAAGCTTTTTGGCAAGCTTCTGCAAGATGTTCCGGGAGTATGCTTTGCCAGTCCACAAATAAGATTTTCAACATAACAACTGCTTTTGCCTGCTCGTCCAGCTCCGGGTCATTCATGGCTATGAGAATATCAATGATCGCTCGGAAATCTGTCCTGATAGAAAAATCCACCCCACTGATGTTTAGTGAGGTGGGAAGCTCATAGGCGGTCATTTTGTATACTTCTCCGTATACTTATTGACTGCTGCCTGCATTTTCTTTTTTCTCTTTTCAATTTCTGGTTTTATCGCGTCACTGATTTTGTCCAGAACGATATAAGCGAATACCTGACCATTGCCAAAGACAGTAGTTGCTGTGATCGGCTCTTTAAACAGGTCTTTCGATGCTTCGTATCCGAGCAGATAGTTGATTTTGTCCTCGATCTGTTTATTGAGTTCAGCCATTTCTTTGCCGGAAGTGACTTTCTGGATAGAATCTTTGAGCTGTTCAAAGTATTCTGTCAGTTCCTCGGCACGTGCTGCTACATTAATGTCTGTCGGGTTTAACTTAAAAGAAGAAAAGATTTCGTCTTCGTTGTTTGTGAATGTAAAGATGAGAATTCCATCATCAATTTTGGTATTAATTACTTTTGCCATTTAGCATATCCTCCTTGTGTATGTGCTTATTCACTGTCAGCTGTGAATGTACCGGAACTG
>QRFC01001905.1_pt1 | contig 16278 bp, 14 predicted proteins | sample 1861061 | NCBI WGS metagenome assembly QRFC01 (sample SAMN09711282, study PRJNA482702) | Human gut metagenome, whole genome shotgun sequencing project.
GTACCCATCAAATCGTCCCAAAAAAGTCACCACAAAACTTGTACCCATCAAATCGTCCCAAAAAAGTCACCACAAAACTTGTACCCATCAAATCGTCCCAAAAAAGTCACCACAAAACAAGAAATTTAGTCCCAAAAAAGTCACCACGGCAGTCCCAAAAAAGTCACCGAATAAAGATAATATCGGTATTTATAAAGATATTCGGATATTCAATAAATTGAATATCCTATTTAAACGGAGTAAAGATATTCACGGATTCGACATGTTCGAACCCGGTTCCGGATGGATCCGTTCCGGGTGATTTCATCACCCTAAAACAGATCCCCTCGGCATAGGGGTGGGGTGGTCACCCTTCAGGTGGACTCACCCGCACCCTGACACCTCACAGTCTGGGAAAATTAGAGGGATAAGGAAGGGGAAGGAACAAAAATTAGAACCTCCTAATTAAAGGATGAAATAAGAGGATCTGTAATTAAAAATCAAAAGGGGTGGGGTGGTCACAAGTCTGAAAATTCCTTAAAAAGTCTTACGAAAATTTTTAAGGGTCAAAACTCCGTTTCAGGTACTGATATAATCGAATCTTGAATTTTTGAGTTATAGAAAATAATCCGTATCTTTATCACGATTATATTACCCTTCAAGAGAAACGGGGTGTTGGTTAGAATAAAAAGAGAGAATATGATACTTTATAAATTTTTGAACGCCGATAAAACGGCGACCGCCAAATACGTGACGGATTCCTTCTATGACGTGAACGAGAAAAAATCGTTGAAACAATTTTACGTGACGGAATTGAGAGAGGTATCCTCCGAGATCGTTAAAGCTGGTATCAATATTGAAATCGGGATGTACCATGAAGCCCAGCTAATCGCCATGGCGAAGAAAGAGGGACTAACGCTGGAGAAGTGGTCTGATAACACTTTCGTTGAAACGTTAGTAGTTATCCCCACCCAGAAGAACATGACTTTCACATCGCCCACAGATAACATCAAACAGGGAGCCGCACTGAACTTCACTTGGACGGCGGTTGTTAACGCCAAGTTCTACGAGGTGTTCGTTTACCCGGATGGTACAGCGTGTGATTTCTCAAAACCCACCTTCACTGTTACGGCAGGTCCTATCGCTTCCATCAATACGTACCCTCTAGGAAAGGTCAATTACGTGGTACTGGTTCACCTGGAGAACGGGAACGTGGAGAAGAGCCAGGTCGGCTCGTTCACTTCAACGGCAGCCTAACAAAATATCGGACCCGGATTGATTCCGGGTTCATCTTTCATTAAACAATAAAACGAGATGAGTAGAAAGGTAAGAAATAACAATTCAGCGAGGGAACAATCCACGGATTACGACAAGGTGATAAAGAGTATCGCCTCCATGTCATTCTCGGAGCTCAACTCGCTAGGCGAGGCTATCCCTACCATCTTGAACTCGAAATTACAGGCTTCCCTCGCATCGGATGATGTTGAGAAAGCGATAGAGGCCGGGTTGTACGTGGAGAAACAGCGGATCAGATCGACCGAGCAGAACAAGTCCATCTTCTTCTTACCAGATAGCATAGCTTATTCAGGGAGGGGGTACAAGGAAACGCTGAGCAGGATATCGTTCCAGACCCTTCAGAAGATGGGTAACCTCTATTGCGTGAAGAACGTGATATCAACGCGAATTGAACAGGTAACCCGTTTCTTGAAATTCTCTAACGATGAACAGAAGGAAGGGTTCACCATTCGAAAGAAGAAATCGTTGTTCGATTCGGGAGAGGAACAGGGAAAGATGACCAAGGGGGAGAGAAAACGGGTGGAGAGGATAGTTAATTTCCTAGAGAACGGAGGGGAGACGGATAAATGGGAGATGTCTGATTCTTTCGTTACCTTCGTTAGAAAGATCATGCAGGATTCCCTCTCTATCGATCAGCTCGCTTTCGAGATAACCAGGACGAGAGGTCAGGAGCTTCATCAATTCAAGGCGATAGACGGGAGCATGATACGGTTCCTTGACACGATAGATCCTAATTACGCTTCACAGTTCGAGAGGTACAGGTACAAGGGCTACCTTCCGAAATACTGTCAAGTTTTCGACCAGCAAATCGTTTTCAACAAGCAACTCGGAACTTACGTGATGTACTATCCGTGGGAGTTGGGGTTCGGGGTACGGAATGTCGGAACCGATATATGGCAGAACGGGTACGGGAGAAGCGAGCTCGAATCTTTGATAGAGATAATTACCTACATCTTGAACGGGGTGCAGTATAACGGTAACTTCTTCAAGAACGGGTCAAACCCGAAAGGGTTCGTGAATATAAAGAACATGAATACGAACTCGACGGCTTTAAACGATTTCAAGCAGAAGTGGAGACAGATGCTTACGGGTACTGAAAATGCCTGGAAATTGCCCGTTTTCTCTGGATTGGACGTGGAGTGGATTCCGATTGGGGCAAATAACAAGGACATGGAGTTCGATAACTGGACCAAGTTCCTGATCGTTCTTCTATGTTCTGTTTACCGGATAGATCCGAGCGAGCTTGGTTTTCAATTCAGGGAAGCCGCTAACGTGTTCGGACAGGACGGCCAGAAAGCGAGGTTGGATCATAGCCGCCAGAAAGGTCTGTACCCTTTGTTGATATTCCTTCAAGATATCATAAACAAGTTCATCGTGTCAGAGCTGGACGAGGAGATGGAGTTCGCGTTTACCGGGATAGAGGTGGAGGACGAGGAGAAACAGGTTAAACTTGACGCCGATAAACTTTCAGCCGGTATGGTATCCATGCAAGACATGTTCCGGAAATATTCAGGCAGGGAGTTCGACGAGAACAAGGATATAATTCTCAACCAGGTGTATCAAACCCAGAAGCAGATGTCGATGTACGGTGGAGAGGGGATGAACCAGATGGTTGACGAGCAAACGGGAGAATCGGGTGCGGGTGTTCCGAATCCTTTCGAGGAGGTGGAGAGAAGCATGGCGTCTAACCCGATATTCGAGAAGGCTTGCGAGTTCATAGATAAAAGTTTCAATGATGATAACGAGGGGTAGAAATTACAAGGGGTTGATCATCGTGCTGGCGTTCTTGCTAGCGGCGTTGTTCATATACGTTAACCGACCGGAGGTTATCGATGACAAGAAGGAGAAAGATGAGAGAGACAAGAAAGTTATCGATTCGCTAGGTAAGGTTAACGACGAGCTACTGAAACTTATCGAGGAGCAGAGAAGGAGAGAGGGAGATGCTCGCGAGAAGTTCAAGAAGGAAACCGAGAAAATGAAGAAAGAGTATGATAAGAAAATTCGTGATCTCAGCGATCTTAGCTCTGACGAGCACGTTCGCTTTCTCTCAAGAGAGTTATCCGAGAAAGATTAGGTTCGGGACCGATACCTGCGTGGTGATATCGATACCGCAGTTAAAGGTGATAAATTCACGGTTGCTGGAGAGGAGGTACTTGAAGATGGCGATCGATAGTTTGAGTGTTTACGCCTCCAGCCTGAACTCCTTTATCGAGGTGAAGAACGGGCAGATCGATAGTATCGCGAAATTAGCTTCGAATTATTGGTTTAAACTGCAAAACGAGATGATTCTGAACTCTAAATACAGAGAAGAAAATATCGAGCTTAAAACAAATATAAAACGGAAAAAACGAAATTTTTGGATCGCGATCGGTTTAGGATTTTTTACGGGTTTTTTACTGGCGAGATAGTTGGAAAGAATAAACAAAGTTTATATTTTTAGATTAGAAAAATAAAATAAAAATTGTTATGGGATTTATAGAAGAACAGATACAGAAAAACATAGCGAACCGGGTTGCCATCGAGAAAGCGATGGGTAAGGAATTTACCGAGAGTGATTGCTTGGATTTATTAGAGAAAGCCGGTAAAGCCGCTCAAATGGGCGAGGTTCGTACTTGGAACGGAAAAGAGTATATCAAGACCCCTAAAGGATGGAGACCTAAGCCAAAAGGATACAAGGAAGGCGAGAAGAAACAAGAAGTCACTGAAGCTGGAAATCCGGTTGGGAAACCTGAATCCGTAACCCCTAAGAAAGTGACGGATCAGTTAAAAGTTGGTGATCGTGTCATGTATAACGGAAAGGAAATGACCCTTACCCGTATCAGCAAAGACGGTCGGTTTCAAAACGGTATTGAGATGAAATTCGTGAATGAAGGTGACTCAACACCAACCGGTGGTAAAACTTTGCAGGGAAACATGATGTACGCTAAACCGGTGAAGGAAGAAAAAGATGATCGTGGGAATAAGGTTGAATCCAATGATGATGAAAAGGCTAAAAAATACGAGAGGAGAATTTCTTCTCTTAAGAACGAGCTGTCGGCTGCCATAAAAAGAAATGATTATACCGCTAGCAATCGACTCTCTAAAGAGCTTGTGGGTCTTAAAAGAGAATATAAGAAAATAATGAACGCAAAATAATGCTATCGTGGATAAGAAAGTATCCGGCATAGATATCAGGACCGTCAGACCGGTCGTGAAAAAAGAAAGGGCGGGGGTTAAAGACCCCGTCCGCTTTCCTGATGTCATAAACGGGTACGAGAACGAGAGCAAGAGGATATTCAACGAGGAGCTGAACCTCATGTTCGCGGATGTCGTGAAGAAGATGGTTGGAATGATTAAAAACAAGGATAAGTAAGATCATGTTATTCAACAACGAGCAGATACAGGATATACTTGAGCTGGTGGATTTCAGGTTCGCCGATTTGGTTTGGAAGATATTCGGACCATCCCATCTAACCTCGCAGGACAAGGAGAAGCTGAGAAAATTCGGGGTGAACCCGTCATCGCTCGTTAGCAAGATACCACCTTACTGGGCTAATTGGATGTTCGGTCTTCTATCAGGAAAACTGAGCGATTATCAAACCAGGCAAATAACGTACAAGGACCTTCTCGATTACCTCGCGAGGCGTCAATACGAAACTCCATCTAAAAGGGAAATAGAATCTTACGAGGTGGCTTGTAATCGTACCTACGGTTACCTGAAGGGGCTCGGTGACAAGATGAAGAAGGACATATCGAGTTACATCTCCGACGCCGAGCTTCAAACGAGGATGGAACAGGAGAGAGTTATCAGGGAGGGTATGAAAAGAGGGATCCTGGAAAGGGACACGACGAAGCTTATAGCGTCTAAAATAAGTAACCAACTAGATGACTGGTCAAGAGATTGGAATCGGATAGTGGAGACTGAGTATCAAGGCGTTTTCAACATGGGAAGGGTTCAATCCTACATGAGAGAAGGGGACGGTGAAGACACGCTGATCTATTTCGACGTGTTTCCGGGCGCATGTTTTCCAACCAATGATACTGAATTTTTAACTGATGAAGGTTTCAAATTATTAAAAGATATTCGGGGCGATGAAAAAGTTGCCTCGTTTAACATTGAAACGAATACATTGGAGTATACCGAGATTGAAAGTAAAATTCAATACTGGTATGAGGGAGAGATGAATGAATATAAACACCATTCTCTTGATATGATCTGCACCCCCAATCATAAACAATTGATTGGGATAGATTACCACCCAAAAGAAGGTGTTTATACAAAAAATCAATTAATTGATAGTTCAGAGGTTCCTTCCTTAACAAAGCGGGCATATATGTATTATACGGTTGATAATTGGACGGGAAGTGAGAGTGAGGAGATTGAGATTGCGGGTAAAATATTTAATACCAATTCTTTCGTTCGAATGATGGGTTGGTATTTATCCGAGGGCTCGTTAATATTAAGAAAGAAAGATAAGAACGGACATTATAATTCAACACAACTATGCATCTCCCAATCAAAAAATAAGAATTTTAGTGAAATCGAAGATTGTTTATCCAAAACATTTCAGACTAACGTTTATTATAGTGCATATAAAGAGTTTGGGGGCCGTTTCACAATACTGTTAGATAAATCATATGATTCATTTGTTCAATGGTTAAAATCATTGGGTGATAGAGCGTATACGAAAACAATTCCAAAAGAAATAAAATTATTATCGAAAAAATATCTTTTTGAATTTTTGCTATCTTATTGGAAAGGAGATGGTTTCGGTGGGTGTGAGACTTTCATGGATGGAAATCGTCATATTGTTACGTCATCAAAACAAATGGCGGATGATTTATCGGAAATAATTTTAAAGTGTGGTTATCGACCTTCGTTGAAAACTGTCGATAAGAGGGGTGTAACAACATTTTCAAAGAAAAGAAACAGGTCATTCACTACTAGACGATTGATTTATAAGGTGGGTATTTTGGTGGGCAAGCACTTTAATTCAATACATAAACACTTTAGCGTGATTGATAATTGGAAAGGTGAGGTTGGTTGTTTACAATTAAAAAAGAACTCGACATTATATATAAGGAGAAATGGTCAATCAATTTGGAGCGGAAATTGTAGGCATTGTATAAGATTATATTTGACGGCTGGGATAGGAAGTGAGCCGAAAATCTTCAAGGTGAAAGATCTGATGGCGAACGGGACTAATATAGGCAGGAAAACGAGAGATTGGAAACCAACTCTGCTACTTCCAGTTCATCCTAATTGCAGATGTTTGGCTCGCAGGTACATGAAAGGTGATATCTGGGACAAGGAAACGAGAATGTTCAAGCAACCGGAAAATTACGAGAGAAAGGTAGCCCCTAAAGCGAGGGTCAAAATACAGGTCGGTGATAAAGTTTTTAACGTTTAAATTGTTTAAACGGGAATAAAAACTTATTTTTACCTGAAAATTAGTTATAAACAGAAAGATAATGGAAGAAACAGGCACTCTCGTGAAGTTGATAGCTGATAACGGTATAACGGTCGTGCTAAGTGCTGTCACGATAATCATATTTTTGAACATTTTCCGGAAAGCCACCAAGAACTGGGAGAGGATGGAGAAAAAGAACGATCACCTCATTGACTTGATAGTGGCGAAAGGAACAGCCGGTGATTACATGGAGAAGCAGATCGAGATAAATAACAACATGCTATCCATACTGAAGGAGATAAGGGAGGGTGCGACGAAGGAGTGCACGATAGAGCAGGTGAAAACAACGACAAACGCCCTTTTCGATCTCGCTAAGTTCACTATGTTCGAGGAGGTGAAACGGATAAAAAGGGAGAATCATCTAAATAACAAGGCTGCCGTTGACACGAAAGTGAAAACGATAGTTCATCAAAGAATAAATGACAGGAAAAGCAAGCTGTACAATTATAATTGGAAAGGCAAACCTTTGAGTGAGTTTAACTCCGTGTCGAAGGCCGGTATAGCGGACATAATGATGGGGGAGCTCTATTCTCCTGACGATTTCTCGGAAGAGAGGTTGAAGCGAAATATCGAACTTTTCTATGATAACATGAAACTTGATTTATTCAATGAAATTGTGGCGTATAATAATTTATAGTATGAACTGGTTGAAAAAGATACTTGGAATGAGCGCGGGTAGCAAGGAAGAGAAAATAGCCCGCTACATGGAATTAATGAAGAGCATGGATGTTATCGAATCGGAGGCTGACGAGCTGGCCGATTCTTTCCGTTTAAACAAATCGATGGTTGATAACGTGAAAGGATGTGACATGGATGAGATGGATAGGAGGTTGGAAAAATTCGACGAGTTCATGATGTGTCATAAACAGGATGTTCACGAGCTCCTGAAAGCGAAGATGGAAGTGGAGGATGAGATGAAGAAACTGAAGGAAGATCCATCCATCGCGAAGGATATTGAGTGTATTGATGCGTATTTCAAGGCGAAGAAGATGTATAAATCACGGAAATCAACGCTTGCCGAGTTCAATGAATCTATCAAGGAAGCGAAAGAAGGTCCTGTCAAATACTCCGACGTGCTTGTTTTTGACGGTTCGGGTAAGTTATTGATCCTTCATCGAATACAGGACGGTAAACATTGTGAGGGAGGTGAGTGGTGCATCCCCGGGGGTCACGTTGATCCGGGTGAGGAACACCGTGAAGCCGCGGAAAGGGAGTTGAAGGAAGAAACGGGCCTGAAGTTAACGATGGCACCCGATCCGGCTGGGTTCTACAATGATAATGAAGCTAATATTCATTATTACCGTGCCTTCACGGAAGAGATGGAACCCTCTATACTGGTTGACAGCACGGAGCACGACGGGGTGGAGTGGATAGATTTGAAAGACATAGACAAGTACGATTTCATATTCGATATGAAAGATAACCTTAAAAAATTACTCGGCATGGAAGAGAAAGAAACGAAAGGTCCGGATACCATGGAGATACTCGCTAAAGCGTTAAAGTCCGGCCAGATAACACCCGCCGTTTTCAAGGAAGCGGTGGAGAAAGCTAAGAATAAAACTTACTTCTCGGAGAAGGAACGCGGCAAGCTCGCTAAAGAAGGCGAGGCGATGCCTGACGGGAAATACCCTATAAGAAACGCTCAAGATTTGAAGGACGCGATCAAGCTGGTTGGGGCGTCATCGATGCCGGAAAGCGAGGTGAAGTCGTGGATCAAGAAGAGAGCGCGAGAGTTGAACCTTGAAAACGAGTTACCGGAAGATTGGAGGGATGTCGAGAAAGCGGTCGGAACAGAACAAGCTGAAACGATCGCGAGAGAGTCGTTGGACGGTGAAACGAAAGATGACCGTGTCGAGAAATCATCATTCTCTATTCGCGTTGATTTCGACGACTTGGAGAAAGCCGACCTTTTCAAATCCATGGTGGAAAAGTATAAGTCTGAAGGTGATCTTGGTATAACGAGCGTTGACGTGATTGATATGGATGTAAACGAGGATAAGGAAATTTTCCGGGATTACCTGAACTTCATCGAGGGTGCTAAAACGAGAATTAAGAACTTGCACTGGACGGAAGAGGATAACGCCAAGCATGTTTATCTAGATGAATTATCTGAAGAGGTGTCCAAGTTCGAGGACAAGATAGCTGAAGCGGGTCAGGCGAATTTCGGTAGGTTCAAGGACGGTGAGATAGTTGGAATGGATATTCAAACGAGCGACCCTGTTATGATCGTTGATCTCCTACTTGATATGACGAGCGGTTTCCGATCCAAGTTAAACGAAAGATTGGTTTATAACGGTGAGATTTCGTGGGTGGATGACCTCCTCGCCACTTTGAAACAGATTAAGTATCGTTTACAATTACATTAAAAATAACGGGTCTTAACAGGCCCGCTTTATGTTTTCATAACCATGTTGAGTGAATTATTTAACGATATAAATAAAGCCAGGAACGCCGCCTCTATCGGTGAGAAGCGGAAGTGGGGAGATAGGTGGTACATGAAGACCCCTCGCGGATGGGTGCTCACCAATGAAGAAGTGAATAAATTAACCGAGGAAGCTTTTCGTGCTAGAGAGGAGGAACTTGAAAGGAGAATAAATGAAGATCCCGAATTCCGTGCTCGCTATCAGAAAGAGCACGGTGAGGGGTACACACCTTTCGTTCATTTAAAAGGAAATATCTCGGTAAAAGAAGTCGCTGGCATTCGGTTGAGAAATAGCGGCATTGACACGAAATCTAAAAATTTGATGTCACTTTTTTCATCGAGTGAGAAGCGGTGGGTTATTCCGATGCTGGAAAAGAACATCCCTCTAACTGACAAGATGAGGGAGGTGATTAAAGAACGTGGGAGATGCGAGTTGTATTTCCGGAAAACGAAAAATTCAGCACCGGTCAGGGTGATAGTTGAGATGGATGCTAGTGGTCGTTTCAGGTTCATGGAAGCCACGAAAAGGGAAGGGAAAGTGGATGAATGGAAACCGTCAGTTGGTTCGGTTCTCGATTTGGGTTTATCCGAACCTCATTTTTACAGCATCGATCTTGCCATGCCTTTCAAAGATGAAATAGAGAAAGCGAAAGGTACCGCTATCGGAGAGGAAAGAGAGTGGGGTGGAAAGATTTACGTTAAAACTGTTAAAGGGTGGAGACCTAAAGGAAAAGGTGTGAAATCATCGAAAGATGACGATGATAAAACACAGCAACCTTCTAAAATCGAAGTTCAAGGAGAAGATAAAAAAGCGATCCTTGAAGGGTACGCCTCTCAAGCGACCGATAAGCAACTTGAAACCGCTATAAATAAACCCGGTCAATCTGAAGAAGTGAAAGGTATCGCCAAACAGGAACTTGAAAATAGAGGGAAAGAAGTAAAGGAGGGCGAGGATGGGATTTCTTCGGCTTTAAATAAGCTGTTACAAAGCGATGAATTTGATGATGGATTCAAAAGGTTGCTTCAAGCAAAACTCGACGAGAGAACAGCTAAAAAACAGGAAAAAGAGAAGGAATCTTCCGAAAAGAAGGAGTTTGAGTCATTTAAGAAAGAGGTAACCGAAAGGTTGGATAAACTTGAACAAGAAAATTCAGGGCATAAACAGATAAAGAAAACCGGGATAGTCGTTGATGGTAAGAAAATTTTTATCACGATGGATGGTGATCGGTATCAGGCAAAACGTGGAGGTGAAACGTTGAAATCAGAACCGAATGAATCATTATCGAGTTTCAAGGATAAAGTGAGAAAGAAATGGGAGGGATCGCTAACAAACAATCATGATACCAAAGAGACAGAGCCATCTAACAAGGATAGATTACCACGATCACCTGAAGTTGAATCAGCAGTAGATCGTGTTAAAAAAATTATCAAGGACTCTGATTTTGAGAAAGGTGAAGTGTATAACGTTGTATTTAAAAATCCTGAAAAGGCACTCAAAGCGGATCCCTCAAAGAATGCTCAATTACAAATAAATGCTGCTCTTCTTGATCAACGACTGAAACCCATAATGGAGCCTTTTATGTTCACTGAATACGGAGGCGAGAAATATAAATCATATGATCAATATTTCATGGCACCCGGAGAGGCGGGACGTATTTACAGAGAAAACCTCAGGCCTGCGGCATCATCACTGTCGAACGATGAGTTCGAAGCGATGAGATTTTATGGCAGAGGGTTCGATAGTGCGATAAGGCAGTTAAATACGTACGGAGAGGTAAAGGAAGCCCGTTCTGGAGGGGAACCGTCAGAAGAGTATGTTGAGCAAACGAAAGAGATAAATACGTCGTTAGAGAGATATCTTGATAAAAATAGATTAAAAGAAAATCTTATTCTTAGCAGAAGATTGAAATTTGGTGACAAAAAGAATCCGTTCAGTGAATTAAAACCGGGTGATACGTTTACGGATCCTTCCTTCGGATCGTATTCATTGCAACAAATAGGTAGCTTTGGAAAGGATTTTCAGATAACCTTATTGGCTAGGAGGGGTCAACCCATAAATGCAATTAGAACGGAATATATTAGTGAGATGGAGTATCTTACACAAAAAGGACTTACATTCAGGGTTCTTGAAACCGGATATAAATCTATCGTCATCGAGATGGTTGATTAATAAAGGAATTGTTTATATTTTTATATGATGGAAGAGAATGATTCAATTAGAACGGTAAAGGAAACGGATATCATCGGTATTAAGTTTAATTATAACGGTGATAAGCCTGATGACGATAATTCCATTCTGATCAACGCTATCAATAAGATCGGCGATGGGATTGAAGAATTAGAACGGAATAGAACCGGTAAGGAAAGTTAGAAGATAACTATTTTTACATGCAAATTTTCACTTACAAGAAAAGAGATTTCAGTAACTTAAACATACACGCCACCCGGATAGATAACCAAGGGTTATTCTTTCTGAGCGATATTCAAAGTCAAACCATGCAGCACTGGGTGCTGATGGGATTTGACTGGACGCTTGGATATCGTACTTATCCTGAGATGATTGATTTGGCTAGAAAGTTGAAAGCGATTCTTTGCATATTCGAGAACGGTAAATTACTTGAATGTTTCGATTTCGAGGAAGATCTTGTCTTGACTTACGAGCAAGAGATAGCGGTTAATGACCCGCTTGAAAACGCGCCTGTTTGGAACGAAGGTGTTGGTGGTGTTATCGAGGCACCGGAAGACGTGGTGATAGACGAGGAGGTCATACTCCGATTCACTCCCCTGCCTGGATTCATATTCAAGGGATGGTACGACGAGAACGGTGGCTTGATATCAACCACGATGGAGCATAAATTCACGGTTAAGAAATCCGAGACGATAACGGCTAGATCTCAAAAGAGATGGTACAACGTTTCTTGTGAGTTCGATAACGATATGGGTCTTGTAAACGGTCTGGGTAGGTACGTTTACGGAACGGAAGTAACCCTGACCGCCATAGGGAAGATGGGTTACAAGTTCAAGGTTTGGTCTGACGGTTACACGGAGGCGGTGAGAAAGGTAACAGTAACGGAGAATATCAACTTAGAAGTCGAGTTCGAGGTGAATGATGTCGTGGTGAACGCCAAGGTTTACCCGGTTGGAGCGGGTTCTATCATGAACGTGAATAACATAACGCAGGAAGGGCAAATGGCCGATTTCTTAGCCACGCCAACCGCCGATTACATTTTTGACGAGTTCACGTACGCCACGGAAGAAGACCCAACAGGAGAGGAAACGTTATCATCCAAGACGAACCCCGTCAAGATAAAACTTCTTGCCGGGAGAAACATAACCGCTAGATTCAAGTTACCGGTCATTGACGTGAACATGGTTGCTAAAACGGGTTACAACGACGCTGACCCGCAAGTGGCGACGACTTTCTCTGAAGGAACGACCGGTGGAACGGTATCCAATCAAGGTGGTTTGTTAACACCCGGAACATCCTTCCAAAGCACAGCCACGCCAGCGGAAGGGTACGAGTTCGTGGGATGGTACAACCTTCTATCAGGAGGTACGCTTCTATCCGCTAACGAGACTTACATTAATAGCGTGGGTAATTCTGACACGACGATATACGCTCGTTTCCAGAAGAAGTGGTACACGGTAACCGCTACGAAAAGCGATTATATAGAGTCGGTCGAGGTCGGACCCAGCCTGCCCCCAACGCAAGAAGGTAACGGAACCATGAGAATGGCGCACGGGGAAGGGGTCATCCTATCTTGTACCTTGTTACCGGATACGACGGATTACACTTATGATTTCGATGGATGGTACGATAACAACGTGAAAGTACCGAATGAAGGTACGACGGCCGCGATAGACCCGGTAACCAAGAACATAAACTGGACCGCTAAAGGAAAGAGGACTGTTACGCCAAATTACTCGCTAACTGCAAAAGCGGTGTTCAAGGCGATAGGTTCTGATACCTATGTTGAATCAACGGAAGGTGGAACCGTCACACCAACATCCGGTTCATATAAAAACGGGGTGAAAGTAACACTAACATCCGAGGTGGCGGCCGACACGGAAACGGCGGGGTATCTATTTGACGGTTATTTCACGGGGATGAATGATGGTAATAATTTATCGTACAGTAAAACTTACGGTATAACGATAAACGGTAACACGTCCGTTTACGCTAGATTTAGCGCGTCTGAGAAGGGCGGTAGTTAGATGAAAATGAAATGAAAATGATAGAGAATAAATTTAATTTCTGGATCCCGATTGATATAGAGAAGGCGAGATCCAATAAAGAAAAAGAGGATGATTCCCGCTATGACAACATGGTGTTCGAGGGCGTGGCGAGTGACGATAGCGAGGATGATGAAGGAGAATCGATGAATCCAAGCGGGTTCGTGCTGGATAGATTCCTGAAAAGCGGTTTACTAAACCTTGACCATCTAACCTCGAGAGCGAAGGAAAATAAATCCCGGTTCTGGATAGGAGAACCCATCGACGCCTATGTGAAGGATAATAAATTCTTCGTGAAAGGGAAATTGTGGAAGAAATCACCCGAAGCGAGGGCGTTCTGGGATAAGTGTATCCAGATGTCAGAGTCAGGTTCTTCCCGCAAACCGGGCATGTCAATAGAGGGAAAGGTGATAGAGAGGGACAAGGTGAATCCGAGAAAGGTGAACAAGGCGTTGATAACGAACGTCGCACTAACCTTTCAACCGGTAAACACCAATTCGTTTTTCGATATCGTGAAAGGTCGCCAATCGAAGGATTTCATCGATTACGAGTTCGAAAGTGACAAGGATTTCGATGAAAGTGACAAGGTGATACTTGAATGGGAAGATGAGAGAGGTAACCTTCTAATGTTGGATTCAAAATTTAGGATCAAGGTGAAGAAAAAACCTTCATACAAGGTAGGGACGATTGAAAAGATGGTGAAAAGTTTCTCGGAAGGGTCGGTTTCAGAGAGGGTTTATATCGATTTCATCAAAAAGATAGAGAAAAATTTCCGTTTATCAAATTAATTGATTATTTTTATCACAAAATGTATAAGTTAGAAACTAAATACTTTAAGAAATGAAACCTATTACGAGTGAAATAGTGCAGGAACTGCAAAAAAGGGGGATTTCTTTGGATCAATACTGTGGCGACGAGGTCGTGAAAGCGTTGTTGGACGCTGAGTTCGATCACGATTATATCTTGAAGAGCATTGATAACGGGGACATCACCACTTTCGCTAAATCAAAGTACACTGAAAAAGAGGAAATCGAGTACGATGAGAAAAAGGCGGGAGAACACGAAAGACGTGACTTCGAGGAAGGAAAAGAAGAGGGTGAGGAAGAGGAGAAAGAAGAAATCGAGAAAAAGAAAAAGGATAAAAAAGACGTGGAGAAACCGGAGGGCGAGGAGATGAAGAAATCTATCGAAAATGACCTCTATAAATCTCAACGTGAATTTTTCGATGAAGTTAACGCTTCTTTGAGTGAGATGAAGGATTTGATGAAATCGATGGGTGCGGAAATCGAAACCCTGAGAAATCAACCGATGCCTTTCCGTTCCGTCGATAAAGGTGCCGTTTTAGAGAAATCTTTCGGTGTTAAAACGACCGAGGAAGGAAAGAAAATCCTGTCCAAATCAGCTCACCGCGAACCTTTGAAATGCGTTATGACGGAATGTTTCGAGAAAGAAGAGGATAACGAGATGAAAAAATCGTTAGCTAACGATATCCTGTCTTATTCTACCGGCACGATGTCACTTTCACAAGCGACCATCGATTACCTAGGCAAGAAAGGTATCGAAGTAGTTGAATAATTTAATTGAATCAGAATAAAATATAGCAAATATGGTTGGAGAACAATTTGATTTAAATGGAGTAACTCCGGGAATCGACCGGGGAGAGTTCTTATCCGCCGATATTCTGAAGGCCATGGAAGCCGGGTTACAAACCGGTATGCAATACGCTAACACCTTGAATAACGGTGGCGGCTTGAAAGTGGAGTCTTTGGATGGCGTCGTCAAGGTGTTGGAATACACCGAGAAACAATTGGTATTGTGGAAAAACATCGGTAAAAAGAAAACCTACAACACCGTTCATCAATACAATCAGTTAGTGAAATACGGTAACAACATCGGAATCGCTAACTTGGAAGGTGAAACACCTCAATTCACCGATTCTCAATACAGACGGAAACCGATCACCACCAAGTTCCTGGGAGTTAGCGGTCAGGTAACTCATCCCGCGACCTTGGTTCGTATCGCCGCTGAAGGAGATTCAATGTACGAGCTAGAGGTTCGTAACAAGACCTTGTTGTTGTTACAAAGCTTGAACATTGCCCTGTCTAACTTCGATAGTAGCTGCATCGACGAGGAGTTCTCAGGTATCTGGCAGCAGCACGTTGAGGGTATCCTCGATATTTACGGGGGTATGTCAGGAAAAACTTCTGAAGCTATCCTTGACACTTACTACGCTGATCCGGCAGTTGTTAACGCCGATGGAAATATCTTGAGTGATTTCAATTTACAAGAAGCAACGAACACCATCGTTAACTTGCGCTACGGTTTCGCCGACAAGATCATCGCAAATCCGATCGTGTTCACTGACTACGTGAACGCTCATACCGCCAACAAGGTGTTGAACGTTAACGGAGTGTCTGGAAGCATGATGAACGCCCGCGCCGGGTTACAGGTAACCAGCGTTGCAACTCAATTCGGTGATATCGACTTCATGGCTGACCCGTTCTTCGATAGCAAACCGGCTCGTTTGGCCACCTCACCGGCAACAAACGATAAAGCCCCGGCCGCTCCGGTTAAAGATAACACAGCCGCCGTTACAGTTGTTAAAAATGATACTAAGACTAAGTTCACGAATCACGTAGGTGCTTACTTGTACGCTGTCGCAGCTAAGAACCGATACGGAGAGAGCGCGTTAACGAAATTGAACAATGAAAGTCAAGCCGTGCTCGCAACGGATTCTGTTGATTTGAAATTCACTGCCGCTGTTGATTCAGTTTACCCGACTCAAGCGTTTGTGATCTATCGTTCGGAAGATGTTACCGGTAAAAATGCCGCAACCGCTAATTACTACCCGATTTTCCAAATCCCGGTATCCCAGTTAGCTTCAGGTTACGATGGTGC
>QRFC01001906.1_pt1 | contig 16272 bp, 16 predicted proteins | sample 1861061 | NCBI WGS metagenome assembly QRFC01 (sample SAMN09711282, study PRJNA482702) | Human gut metagenome, whole genome shotgun sequencing project.
AGGGTGACAAGGTTCCGGAGAACTTCGACCATCTTTTCCAGCGAACGGATGGGGATAAATTCGTGGATGGAGTGGAAATTGAGACCGCCGGTGGAGAGGTTGGGGCAGGGAAGCCCCTCGTAGGAGAGACGGGCGCCATCGGTGCCGCCGCGGATGGCGACGATCTTGGGAGTGACGCCGGCCTTTTGCATGGCGGCTTCGGCGTTATGGATCAGGTACATATGGTCGGTGAGCTTCTCCTTCATATTGTAGTAGCTATCGGTCATATGCAGGGTAAAGGTGCCGGCACCGTATTTCTGATTCATAAAATCGGCAGTTTGCTGCATGAGCACCTTGCGGGCCTCGAATTTTTCGCGGTCGTGATCGCGGATGATGTAGGCCGCTTCGGCGGAGGATTCATCGCCGCTCATTCCGCAGAGGTGGAAGAAGCCCTCATAGCCCTCGGTGTGGGCGGGAGTTTCGGCGGCGGGCAGCAGGCCGATAAATTCCGCCAGCAGCAGGGCCGCGTTCTTCATTTTGTTTTTGGCACTACCGGGGTGGATATTGAGCCCCCGCACCTTGACCGTCGCCGCCGCGGCATTGAAGTTTTCATACTCGATCTCGCCCAGCTCGCCGCCATCCACGGTATAGGCTTCCTTGGCAGGGAAGCGATCCATGCGGAAGCGGTCGGTGCCGCGGCCGATCTCCTCATCGGGAGTGAAGCAGACGGCAATGGGACGATGCTTTACCTCGGGGTGAGCCAGCAGGTACTCGCACAGGGTAACGATCTCCGCCACACCGGCTTTATCATCGGCGCCCAGCAGGGTGGTGCCATCGGTGACAATAAGCTCCTGGCCGATATATTCCTCCAGGAAGGGATAATCGGTGGGGGAAAGGGTGGAAGCGCCCAGCTCCAGTACGCCGCCGGGGTAGGTGACAATGCGGGGCTTAATGTGATCGCCGCTGACGGCGGGACTGGTATCCATGTGGGCAATAAGGCCAAGGGCTTCGCCCTCGCCGGGGAGATAGCCGTAAACATAGCCGTAAACATAGCCATCGGCATCCTGCTCTACATCGGTAAGTCCCAGGGCTTTCAGTTCTTCAGCAATGGCGGCCCCCAGCACCAGCTGATTGGGGGTGGAGGGACAGGTCTCGCTCTTTTCATCGCTGTTGGTGCCGTAGCCCACATATTTTAAGAAGCGTTCGGTAATATTCATGGGATGAGCCTCCTTCGTTTATTTTAGGAATCCGTTGACGATCTCCCGCTCGGCTTCCTCTTCGGTCAGGCCGAGGGTCATCAGTTTGATGATCTGCTCACCCGCGATCTTGCCGATGGCGGCTTCGTGGATCAGGGCGGCATCAACATGGTTGGCGGTAAGGGCCGGGGTGGCGATGACGCAGGCCTTATCCATGATGATGGCGTCACATTCGCTGTGACCGGCGCAGGCATTGTTGCCATTGATGCTGCTGCGGAACTCCTGCTTGCTGTGGTCCCGCGCCACGCTGCGGCTTACCACATCGGCGCTGCAGTTTTCGCCATTCAGGTCGATGGCAAAATCGGTGATGGCGCGCTGGTCGCCGGTGGTCATGATCTTTTCGTGCACCGTAAGGGTGGAACCGGCCGCCAGGGTGCCGCCGGTTTTGCGCAGGGTGTCATCCACTCCGGCAATCTGTGTGGTCTCCATATCCATGGAAGCCCCTTCCTCCAGGTAGACAATGGTGGTGGGGTTCATTACCCGCTTGCCGCGGCCTTCGCCTTCGCCGTAGTGCTTTTCCACATAGCGTAGGTGGGCGCCTTTCCCCACATGGAAGGTATGGATGCCGTCATGGGAGGTCTCCTCAGCACCCGCGCAGTGAATGCCGCAGCCCGCAATGATGACCACATCGGCGTTTTCGCCAATATAGAAGTCATTGTAGACCAGGTCCTTGAGACCGGTCTGGCTGACCACCACGGGGATGTGGACGCTTTCATTCCTGGTGCCGGGGGCGATGATGATATCAATGCCGGGTTTATCGGTTTTGGTGACGATATTGATGTGGGCGGTGGTATTGCGCCCGGCGGGGGCGCCGTTGGCGCGGATATTGTAGGCCCCGATGGGCAGGCTATCGAGGTCAGCGACTTCTTTTAACAGTCTTTTTTGGATCTCGTCAATCATTTAGCGCACCTCCTTGATGGGATCGGAAAGCATACTGCACACCGGCGGGGCGGTATCGATATTGCGCAGCAGGCGGGGGAGGACTTCCTCACGGGGACCGCATTCCGCCAGGCGGCCATCTTTCAGCAGAACGATGGTATCGGCGATATTAAGGATACGCTCCTGATGACTGATAATGAGGATGCTGCCGCGGGTCTGCTCGTACATCTTTTCAAAGACACGGATGAGATTCTGAAAGCTCCAGAGATCGATACCGGCTTCCGGCTCATCAAAGACCGAAAGGGCGGTGCCGCGGGCCAGTACCATAGCGATCTCGATGCGCTTTAATTCACCACCAGAGAGGCTGGCATCCAACTCACGGTCGATATAATCGCGGGCACACAGGCCGACTTCGCTGAGGTAGGCACAGACTTCGGCAATATTGGTGTCCTTGCCGGCGGCCAGGTTCATCAGGTCGCCGACCCGCAGCCCCTTAAAGCGCACCGGCTGCTGAAAGGCATAGCTGATGCCCCGGCGGGCGCGTTCGGTGATGGAAAGGGCGGTGATGTCCTCGCCATCCAGCAGGATGCGGCCGGAGGTGGGGGTATAGATACCGGCAATGATTTTGGCCAGGGTGGATTTACCGCCGCCATTGGGGCCGGTGATGGCCACAAAGCGGTCCTGGATCGTCAGGCTGATATCGTGCAGTATTTCACGGTTTTCTTCGGTTTCGTAGCTGATGTGTTGCAATTCCAGCATAGAATACTCCTTACATAATAAGAGATGGACGGGCCACAAATAAGACCTTACGAGTATAGTTTACACATTTTTGGGGCAAAGTGCAAGGCTGTGGGGGAAATTCTCCATAAAAAAGGAGCAAAACAGTAATGCGGCGGGGGAAATGACGAGTTAGCCTTGGCAAACTGCACAAGTTTTTTGTTAGTCAAGGCTAACCTGATGGCAGGACTGCCGAAAATGCGGGAGGAGAATTTTTTTTGAGAAAAATCCATTGACAAGAGAGGGCGGTTTTTGTATTATAATGCATGGTTAGCAAGCGCTAACTGCAAAGTGACATCAGCCAAAAGAAAGACACCGGCTGAGGAACGGAGGACAAACAAATGATGCCTCTGAGTTTGGCGCAGGTAGGGGAAGAAAATATCATCAAGCGCATTGGCGGCAGCCCGGAGGTGAAGCGCCACCTGGAAAACCTGGGCTTTGTGGTAGGCGGTGAAGTGACTGTGGTAAATACCCTGGGCGGCAATGTGATAGTGAATGTAAAGGAAGCCCGCGTGGCCATCAGCAAGGAAATGGCGGTAAAAATTATGGTATAACGGCAGAGATGCCTTTTTACACTACAAAAGCAAAATGTGACAAGAAGGAGGAACCAGACGATGAAAAATCTGAAAGAGGCCAAGATCGGCGAGACCGTCCGTGTGGTAAAGATCCACGGCGAAGGCGCCATCAAGCGACGCATCATGGATATGGGCCTGACCAAAGGCGTTGAGGTTTATATCCGCAAGGTAGCGCCGCTGGGCGATCCCATCGAGGTAACGGTGCGCGGGTACGAGCTTTCTCTGCGCAAGGCCGATGCCGAACAGATAGAGGTAGAATAAGCCGGACCCCGCGGGAGACTGAATCCCGCATTTTTAACGACATATGGTTAGCGTCTGCTAATCAAAATCATCAGAAAGAGAGGCCATAACGCATGGATGTAAGAATTGCCCTGGCCGGTAACCCCAACAGCGGTAAAACTACCCTGTTCAATGCTCTTACCGGCTCCAACCAGTTTGTAGGCAACTGGCCGGGTGTTACCGTAGAGAAAAAGGAAGGTAAGCTGAAGAAGCACGAAGGCGTTACCATCACCGACCTGCCCGGCATTTATTCCCTTTCCCCCTATACCCTGGAAGAAGTAGTAGCCCGTAATTATCTGCTGGGCGAGCGCCCCGATGCCATCCTGAACATCATTGATGGTACCAACCTGGAGCGTAACCTGTACCTAACCACCCAGCTGACCGAGCTGGGCATCCCGGTCGTCGTCGCCATCAACATGATGGATTTGGTAAAGAAAAACGGCGATAAGATCAATGTAGAAGAGCTTTCCCGCCAGCTGGGCTGCAAGGTTGTAGAGATCTCTGCCCTGAAGGGTACCGGCGTGATGGCTGCCGCCGAGGCTGCCATTGATGCCGCCAAGAACAGCAAGACCGTTCCGCAGCACACCTTCTCCGGCAGCGTAGAGCACGCCCTGGCCCACATTGAGGAAGCCGCCGTGCACAATATGCCCGAAGAGCAGCAGCGCTGGTACGCCATCAAGATCTTTGAGCGCGATGATAAGGTGCTTTCCTCCCTGAATATCGATAAGGGCGTACTGGAGCACATCGAAAATGACATCAAGGCCGTAGAGACCGAAATGGATGACGATGCCGAATCCATCATCACCAACGAGAGATATATCTACATCGGCGAGGTCATTAAGGCCTGCTACAAGAAAAAGAATCACGGCGGTCTTTCCGCCTCCGATAAGATCGACCGCATCGTGACCAACCGCTGGTTGGGTCTGCCCATCTTCGCGGTCGTCATGTTCATCGTTTACTGGGTGGCCATGGTGGGCGTGGGCGCCCCCGCGACCGACTGGGCCAACGACGGCCTGTTCGGCGATGGCTGGCACCTGCTGGGCATCGACGGCGGATACGGCGATCTTGCCGAGGAATACGGCGATGCTTCGCTGATCGTGGACGGCTATGATGCCTACATCGAAGAAAATGGCTCTCTGGCCGCAGATGGCACCTTTACCTATGAGGTAGAAGATGAGGAAACCCTTGCTGTCTCCACCGAGACGGCGACCATGGCAGACTATGAAAAGGCCAAGGCGACCCTGGATGAGATCGGCGATGAGCCCGATCCCGCTGATTACGGCGTATGGGTACCCGGTATTCCTGTACTGGTAGGCAATGCCCTGGAAGCTGCCGGCACTGCCGACTGGCTCTCCGGTCTGATTCTTGACGGTATTGTGGCTGGTGTCGGCGCTGTTTTGGGCTTTGTTCCCCAGATGCTGGTGCTGTTCCTGATGCTGGCTTTCCTGGAGGCCTGCGGCTATATGGCCCGTATCGCCTTCGTACTGGACCGTATCTTCCGTAAGTTCGGCCTTTCCGGTAAGTCTTTCATCCCCATGCTCATCGGTACCGGCTGCGGTATCCCCGGCATCATGGCTTCCCGTACCATCGAGAATGAGCGTGACCGTCGCATGACCATCATGACCACCACCTTTATCCCCTGCGGCGCCAAGGTTCCCTTCATCGGCATGATCGCCGGCGCTCTGTTCGGCGGCAGCGCCTGGGTTTCCACCTCCGCTTACTTCATCGGCATGGCTGCCATCATCATTTCCGGTATCATGCTGAAGAAGACCAAGATGTTTGCCGGCGATCCTGCTCCCTTTGTAATGGAGCTGCCCGCGTATCACTGGCCCACGCTGGGCAATGTCCTGCGTTCCATGTGGGAGCGCGGCTGGTCTTTCATCAAGAAGGCCGGTACCATCATTCTGCTTTCCACCATCTTTGTGTGGTTTACCTCCCGCTTCGGCTGGCTGGATGGTCAGTTCTGCATGCTGGAGGAGGAGCAGATCAGCGCTTCCATCCTGGCCAAGATCGGCAATGCCATCGCCTGGATCTTTGCACCTTTGGGCTGGGGCAACTGGCAGGCGACCGTTGCTTCTATCACCGGTCTGGTTGCGAAGGAAAACATCGTTGGTACGCTGGGCGTACTGTACAGCGGCGGCGCCGGTACGGTATATGATGCCATCGCGGCTGCGTTCAACGGCATCACCGGTTACAGCTTCCTGGTATTCAACCTGCTGTGCGCTCCCTGCTTCGCAGCCATCGGTGCTATCAAGCGTGAGATGAACAGCCCCAAATGGACATGGTTTGCCATCGCCTATCAGTGCGGCTTTGCCTATGCGGTAGCCCTGATGATCAACCAGTTCGGCGGCCTGTTCACCGGCAATGCCAATATCATTGGTGTGATCGCTGCGGTCATCGTACTCGCTGCTATCATCTACATGCTGGTACGCCCCTATAAGGAGGCCACCAAGCTGACCACCAAGGTAGAGATGTAATTCGCAAAATCACTTTAGACCATAGACATAACAGAAAGGAGTCGGACTTATGCTAGCATGGATCACGGAAAATATCGGTACGATTCTGATCTCTGCCGGATTGCTCCTCATAGTTGTATTGATTATCGTTAAACTGGTAAAGGACAAGAAAAAAGGAAAATCCAGCTGTGGCTGCAACTGTGCCCACTGCGCCATGTCGGGCTCCTGCCACCAGAAGTAACAAAGCAACAGGCGGGGAGACGCGGATGGAAGCATCTGCGTTTCCCCTTTGCCTTAACAGGAGGTAAGCAATGGCTAACCGAAACGCACTGACGGCCGCCCATATCCGCTACCTGCTGGTGCTGCTGCGGCTGACTGCCGCAAACGGACACACCCGCTGCGTCGATCTGGCGGCGGCACTAGAGCTTTCTCCACCCAGCGTCCATAATATGGTGGATACCATGACGGCGTTGGGGTTAGTGAAGAAAGGCACCCGCGGGGCGGTCTCGCTGACCGAATACGGCAGCAGAACAGCCGAGCGGTACCAGCGGTACTACCATAGTGCAGCGGCACTGCTGCGGCAGGGCTTCCCGGAGCTGCCGGAGCCGCAGACGATGATCTGCCAGCTGCTGGCGCAGGTGCCGGAAGAGAGCCTGGCGGGGCTGTGTGACCACCAGACGGTAGAAGAGGCGGCCTCCTAAGGAGGACCCCATGAACATACAGGAACTGTGCTGGACTGCGGCGCTGCTGCTGGCGGTGGCCGCAGGACTCAGTTACATCAAATACAAAATAAAAACACTGCTGAAAAACGCGGCGGAGAAGAAGGGATGAGTGAGATGGTACAGATGACGCTGAAGGTGGATGGTATGGCCTGCGGCATGTGTGAGGCGCATATCAATGATGCCATCCGCAGCCACTTTGCTGTAAAGAAGGTGAGCTCCAGCCACACCAAGGGCGAAACGGTCATCCAGTGTGAGGAACCGCTGGAGGAGGAACGCCTGCGGGCGGTGATCGCCGAGACTGGCTATGAGTTGAAAAGCGTGACCACCGCGCCCTGTGAGGAAAAGCACGGCCTGGGCGGGCTGTTCCAGCGTAAATAAAGCGGAGCCAAAATGATATACTAATAGCACAAGCGGAAAGGGGGCGTCGGGATGTCGGAAGAACTGGTGGTGGAGCAGTGCAGCCCCACCATGGCGGGGTTAAAAACAGGAAACCTATTCAGCTGCCCAGCGGAGGATACCCGCACGCTGTGGCAGAGTATCCGCCGACTGAACCAACGGCTGGTGCCCTGCGGTATCCGGCTGGTACCGGTAAAAAGCCTGGGTGACCGGGAGCTCATCTACATGTATCGCCCGGAAAAACTGCGGCGGGACCTGCGGGAGCAGGGGGCACGCGCCATTCTGAGGGAAAAGCGCTACCCCACCGAAGACCCCGAGCGCTGTGTGGTGGAGCTGGTGCGCCGCCTGAACAGGGGAAAGGATTTTCCGCATGAGATCGGATTGTTCCTGGGTTATCCGGCGGAGGATGTCAGCGGATTTATCCGGCATGGCGCCCGCTGTGCCAAGTGCGTGGGCACCTGGAAGGTATACGGCGATGAGGAATCCGCCCGGAAGAAATTTGCCCTGTACCAGAAGTGCACCCGCCTGTACTGCGAAGCCTATCGCAAGCACAATAACCTGGACCGGCTGCTGGTGCGCACGCACGGCAGCTAAGCAAAAGCCCCGCCATTAGCGGGGGCTTTTCTTTTGGGGCCGGGTGTGGCATAATAGGGATAGTAAAGCGGAAAAGAGGCGCGGTAAAATGGAAAAACCGAACTTCCAGCGGGAGACTGAAAAAGCAATAGAGCGGCTGTGCGTGGTGTCCCGTCCGCCGCTGCTGCTGCATGCCTGCTGCGCGCCTTGCTCCTCTTATGTACTGGAGTACCTGACCCAATATTTCTCCATTACGCTGTTTTTCTGCAATCCCAATATCACCGACCCAGCGGAATACCAAAAGCGGCTGGCGGAGCTGCGGCGCTTCTGCGCCGAGGCGCCCTTTTGCCGGGATGTGACGGTGGTGGAGGATTCCATCTCCTCCGAGGCCTTTTTGCGGGCTGCGGCCGGCCTGGAGGACGCCCCTGAGGGCGGCAGCCGGTGTGAACGGTGCTTCCGGCTGCGGCTGGAACGCGCGGCGGCCTATGCCCAAGAGAAAGGATTTCCCCTTTTTGCCACCACGCTTACGGTAAGCCCCCATAAAAACGCTCCGCTGCTCAATGCCATTGGGCAGGAGTTGGGCAGGCGGTATGGGGTGGAATACCTGCCCTCTGATTTTAAGAAAAAGGGAGGCTATCAGCGGTCCATCGCGCTTTCGCGGGAATATGGTCTGTACCGCCAGCCCTACTGCGGGTGTGAATTTTCCCGCAGGCAGGCCGAACGGGAGGGACGCTGACGGCAGGGCGCCCCGCAGCGGGAAAGGGTTGCCCGGAGCGAAGCGCAGGGCGACCCTGAAAAGCGGATGGGGCGCCCGGGATCGGGGCGGCATGGGCGGCACAGAAAAAAGGCGGACAGGAAGCGTTGGCCTCCTGCCCGGATTTTTTATGCGGTTTTTGGGGATCAGCCCTCAACGACCATCTCGAAGATCAAGGCGTTGGTGCCGGTGGAATTGAGCAGGGCGACCATGATGGGGCCGTTCTCACCCTCGGCAAAGACAGCGGCATAGGTCACGCCGCCGACCTCGATCTTAACGGTGGTTTCGTTAGCGGCGGAATAGGTGCCGGTGGTAGCGGTATCGGCGCCCTCATACAGGGTGACGGTGGACTCATCATTGAAGTAGAACATATAGTAGTCGTCCAGCTGGCTCAAGGCAGCAGCGACCTCATCCTCGGTCATCATTTTGCCATCAACGCAGCCGCCGATAAAGGACCAGGAAGTGTCGACGAGTTCGGGAGTGGCATCCATAAAGGTGAACATGGTCAGGACGCTTTGGGGCTCATCGCCGCCTTCGGGGGTCACTGCGGGGGTGGGATCGGGATCGGGGGTGGGGGCGGGCTCATCGCCGCAGGCGGCCAGCGCCAGCAGCATTACAGCAGCCAACAGGATTGCAAGCAGTTTCTTGTTCATGGTTTGGTTCCTCCAAAAAAATTTTTCTTTTATATAAACCGCGGAGTGCGGTCTATAACGGTAATAATGGTTCATTCGTAGATTAGGGTAGAGATTTCTCCGCCCTCGCACAGGAAGAATACGCTATCGGAGTAGGCGTAATTATCCATGGCGTCGCGCATCTCAAATACCATGCCGTAGCGGCCGTTCGGCAGCTCCATTTCGGCAAAGGCGGTGTCTGCGGTCACGGTCAGCTCCTCCACGGCATAGGCCTCCAGGCCATCCTCCCCGGAATAGGAGGAGAGATACCAGATGGTGGTGAGGGTATCGCCGGGCTGCAGCAGCCGCAGCTCCTTATCGGACATACCGGCTTCGCCAATGCCCTGGCGGGCCCCCAGGATACTCCATTCCTCAGTGGTAAAGTCGTAGGCGACCTGCAGATTGTAGGGCTCGCCGTTCAGCAGCACCGGCACGGAGTAAAGGTTATAATCCTCACCCTCAAAGCATAGCTCCATGTAGACCATATGCCCATCAATGCCGCCCCATACGCCGCGGAAGTTATCGGAGAAGACACCGTTTTCCCAGTCGGCATTCATGTCGTTATCGGTGCCCAAAAGCAGCATGATGTCGTTTTCTTCATCGAAGTAGTACAGCGAAAAGCCGATGCCCGCCAGAATGCTGTCGGCTTCCGGCCCCAGGGTGAGATGGGAAACACCGTCCTCATCCACCTGCAGCGGCATACCGTCCCAGCCCATGGTGGCCAGGCTCTGTATCTGCGGCAACTCCTCATAGTTCAGGTCGGAGATATACTCCATCCCGTTGTCATCCAGCTGGCCGGTCAGTTCGTAGGAGTAGAAATATTTGAACGCCTGGCCGGCGCCAACATTGGTGTAGCCATACAGATCGTTCAGGTCGCCATTGTAGGAATAGTAGCAGGAAAGGCCGGTGGATTCGGCGCGGTAGGGCCCGCTGACCCGATACAGCACACAGTCCTCCAGGGCATTCAGCACATCTCCGGCGGTTTGCAGCAGGCCGGTGCTCTGCCGGGCCATGTGGCCCAGATCCACCATGTTGGTGTAGCCCTGCTCACGGGTGTTGCCGCCGTAGTTTTCGCTTTGTGCGGCAACGCGGGCAAACCGGGAGAAGAACCCGGGATCCTCGCAGGCAGCGGCCAGCGCTTCAGCGCCAAAGGCCTCATAGGCCTCCAGCAGCGGGCCGGTGCGGGTCAGGTCGGTCAGGGAAAGGGTGGCGTTGCTGTGGGTGCCCACCGCCTGGCAGCCGGCGTAGTAGGCATCACAGATGACCTCACCCAGTGCGGCGCCGTCCATGGCGGGATCGGCGGCCAGGGCGCCCAGCCAGCCGGTATAGTCCCATCCGTTGGCGGGCTCCACTTCCTCGGAGGCCACCAGATAGTGCGCGGTACCGGCAAAGGTGCCCGCCACATCCACCGTGGCCATCAGGCAGGTATCAAAGCCTACCAGCTCCAGGGGCGGATTGTTTTCATCGGCTTCCCACACCCGGCCAAAGGCAGTCTGCATCTCATCCAGGGTTAGGGAGTCATAGCCGTAGCGTTCATCAAAGGCCGCGCCGCTTACCGAGCCGCCCCCGTGATTCCAAAAGAGAACGGCAGTCTTTTCAGCCGGGTAATTCTGCTTGCAGTAGCGCAGAAAATCCGTCAGCGTGGCGGCATCGCCCATGCTGGCGGGGGGCAGCTCATCCACCAGGGTAAGCCCCTCGCTATCGTACACATAGCGCTGCAGGACATCGGCATCAACAACATTGTTCTTCCAGGTCTTGGCGCCGCCGGTCTGGATGACGACCCGGACATTCTCGGGCAGAGCTACCTCCATCATTTCCATCAAGTCACTGGTGGCAAAGCCGCCATTTGATTCCAGGTCGCTGCCGCACAGGTACCAGTAGATGGCCCAGGTGCCGGCCTCGGCGTTGGGTTCGGGCGTAGAGATATCTTCTCCACACGCACCAAAGGCCAGCACCAGAAAGAGTGCCAGCAAAGAGCTCAGTATTCTTTTTTTCAAGGGCAGTTCCTCCATGTTGATTGGGTACAAAAGGATAATTGCGACAAGAGCACACTATTCAATTACCCTCATTGTAGCATGGGAAAGCAAGTGGAAATGGCCCAAGTGCGAAATGCGAAAAAATCGGTGTGAAATGCAGCGCGATATAGTTGCAAAATCGACATGGATAAAATAGAATAAGACTAACGACAAGAGGAGGTGAGGGGCATGCTGCGCATTGGCGTATGTGATGACGATAGAGAATTCCGGCAGCGCTTGGTGCAGATGATCCGCATCTGGTCGGATCACAGCGGGATCCCCACCGAGCTGTATCCCTTTGATAATGGGGACGAGCTCATCGCCAAAAACGCGGCCTTCCGCATGGATATCATCCTGCTGGATATTGTGATGCCGCTGCTGAACGGTATGGATACCGCGCGGGAGCTGCGCGCGCAGGATACCGCGGTAAAGATCATCTTTTTGACCTCCTCTCCGGAATTCGCTTTGGAATCCTACGAGGTAAGGGCACAGGATTACCTGCTCAAGCCCATCACCTACGAGCGGCTGCGGCGGGCCCTGGAGGATTGCAGCCACCTTTTCGAGGCGGAGCCGAAAAACATGGTGCTGAAGACCTCCTTCGGCTTCCAAAAGCTCTATTTCCACGACATCGAATACGCTGAAGCCCAGAATAAACGGGTGGTATTCTATCTGCGCGGAGATAAGGTGGTGGAAACCTCCGAACCGCTGCGTTCTTTTGAGGAGCGCCTGACCGTCAGCAGCGGGTTCTTCAAGTGCCACCGCAGCTACCTGGTGTACCTGCCTAATGTCGATCACTTTAATAATAACGAGATCTTTACCAAATCCGGCCGCAGCATTCCCATCGCGAGGGGCTACGGCAAAGCCTTTCAGGAGGCTTATTTCGCGCATATGTTCCAAGAGGAATAAAGAAAGAAGGGACCTCCATGCTGGAAAGCATATTGGCTGTGCTGCATAATGCTACTACGCTTCTGTTTGGCGTTTACATATCTGCAGCCTTCCTGGGCGTTCGCATGAACCGCCACAATGTCTTTACTCTGCTCATTTTTTCCGGCGCGGTGGGAATCATCTATATCGCTGCTTACCTGGGCCTGGGCACCGAGGGTACCGAAAAAATCTATCCGCTTATTATCCACCTGCCGCTGGTGCTGTTCCTTTCCCGCTACTATAAGTACAAACCGGCGCTTTCCGTCCTTTCGGTGCTTACTGCCTATCTTTGCTGCCAGATCAGCAAGTGGGTGGGCCTGGTGGCCTATGCTGCCATGCCCCAGATGTGGATCTACTACGCGGTACGCATCACCGTCACAGTCATCACCTTCATTATCCTTATACGGTTTGTCTCCGATGCTACCGCGCAGCTGTTGCAAAAGCCCACTCGGTCCCTCCTCATCTTGGGCCTAATGCCACTAGTCTACTATGTGTTTGATTATATCACCGGCGTATATACCACGCTGCTGTATTCCGGCCGGGAGGTCGTAACGGAATTTTTGGGTTTTGTGCTGTGCATCGCCTACATCCTGTTCCTGTTCATGTACTTTAAGCAGTATGAGGAAAAACGGGAAGCGGAGCTGCGCAACCAGCTGATGGAAATGAAGCGTACTCAGTCCGAAAAAGAGATCGAGGCAATCAAACGCTCCCAATATGAAATTTCCATCCTGCGGCATGATATGCGCCACTTCCTCACCAATATTTCCGGCTACATCGAAAATGGCGAGACCGAAAAGGCGCAGGAATTCATCCGCGAGGTCATCACTGCCACCGATAATACCGCCACCCAGTGTTACAGCAAAAATGAGGTAGTCAATCTGATCCTCTCCTCCTACGAGGAAAAGATCAAAGCCTGCGGCATCGAGTTCAAATACTCGGTGCAGATACCGGAGGAACTGCCCTATTCCGAGGTGGATCTGACCGCCATTCTCTCCAACGCGCTGGAAAATGCTATCCACGCGGTCAAAAAGCTGCCGCCGGAAAAGCGCTATATCGAGCTGGACCTGCGCATGAAGGAAAACAAGCTGCTCATTTCCATCAAGAATACCTTTGCCGAGGCCCCGGAGCTGCGGGACGGCCTGCCGGTGGCCAAGGAAGAAGGTCATGGCTTTGGCAGCCAGAGCATCCGTTATGTGGCGGAAAAGCTGCACGGCAATTGCCAGTTCTCGGTGGTGGATGACCGCTTTGTACTGCGGGTAGTGCTGTAAGCCGTAATACATAAAGGGAGATACCGGTGTGGGTACCTCCCTTTTTTCGCAAAGGAATGCCCCCGGCCGGGCTCTCCGGCGGGAGGCAGTATTTTATGGGATCAGAACGCGACCTTCATAAACAGGGCAACGCAGCACAGGATAACAGCCAGCGGAACATAAAGGTACCGGCCGATGCCATACCACAGGCGGCCGCGGGTCTTCCCGCTGCCGGTATTGATGGCCGAAAGCAGCTCGTCCTTTTTCATTACATAGAACCAGGAAACAGCGCCCAGCGTAGCGCCGATGGGGATGATATAGATGGAAACAAGATCCATCCACGGCCCCCATTGGGAGATGGTCTCCATACCGATGCCGAAGCCAAGGCACAGTACAGCCAGGATGATGAGGGTAGCGGTGCGGCTCAGCCGGGGAAACCGGTTCTGGAGCGATTCCGCCACGGCCTCGAACATGTTTTGCAGCGAGCTGACCCCGGCAAAGATCATGGCGATATACAGGATAACGGCAAACAGTTGACCTAGGGGAATATCCTGCAAAATGGTGGGCAGCGTGACAAACAGCAGGCTGGGTCCCGCGCCTACATCCAGCCCGTAGGAAAAGCAGGCCGGGATAATAACCAGCGCGGCCACCACCGCAGCGATGGTATCAAACAGGGCGGTATGCTGCGCCACTCCCACCACATCCTCCTGCGGAGAGAGATAAGCCCCGTAGACGATCATGCCGCTGCCGGTGACCGAAAGCGAGAAAAACGCCTGCCCCATGGCCCAGATCCAGATCATGGGGTCAGCCAGGGCTTCCCACCGCGGGGTAAACATAAACCGATATCCCTCCGCGGCGCCGGGCAGGAAAAATACCCGCACCGCCAGCACCAGGAAGATGAGGAAAAACAGCGGCATCATGATCTTATTGGTCTTTTCTATGCTGTGGGCCCCCAGAAACAGCGTAAGCAGGGTACCCACCACTACGATGATGTGATAAGGCACCACCGAATAGGGCTGCGCCGAAAAGGAAGCGAACCAGGCGGCGGCATCGGCGGTCATCAGGGTGCCGGTCAGGGAATCCACCAGCGCTTTCAGTACATAGGTAACAATGACAGCATACCCGATAGCGATGCACAGGGAGCCCGCCAGCGGCAGCCAGCCCAGCACACCGCCCACCTTCCCGGCTGTTTCTCCGCGGGTGGCCCAGGCATTGCGGTAGGCCCCCAGGGTGCCGGTGGCCGCCCGCCGCCCCATAGCGAATTCCGCCGGAAGACCGACATAGCTGAAGATAAAGACAAACAGCAGGTAGATCAGCAGGAAAGCCCCGCCGCCGTTGCTGCCCAGTTTATTGGGGAAGCCCCATACATTGGCCATCCCCACCGCCGAACCGACCGAGGCCAGAATGAAGCCCCACCGGCTGGCAAAGCTCCGTGTGCTTTTTTGATGTTTCATTTCATTTTCTCCGTTTCCATAGAACAAGCCGTGCCTCGCGGCCGGCTTGCTGCTCCTTGCTATTTTAGCGCTTTACATCGAAAAAGTCAATACAACCCCCGCCCGGTATTCCAAATATCCGCAAAAATATGCTTGACAAATTAAGGAGGACAACACCATGCAGGAATTGCAGATCGGCAGAGTTTACCGCCACTTTAAGGGCGATTATTACCTGGTGGAGGGCCTGGCGCACGATTCGGAAAGCGGCGTGCCCTGTGTCATCTACCGCAAGCTGTACGGGGATGGCGGCCTGTGGGTCCGCCCGCTGGAGATGTTCCTTAGCCGGGTAGACCGGGAAAAATACCCGGAGGTCCGCCAGGAATACCGCTTCCAGCTGCAGGAGATCGCCAGTGTGGCGCATCACGGGGAGTGAGGCTGTCCCATGGAGTGTGAAAAGATCCACTGGGTGCTGTGCCCGGCCTGCTGGGGCAAAACCCGCACCTAGATTCGGGAGGATACCGTACCGGAAAACTTCCCGCTGTTCTGCCCCAAGTGTAAACAGACCTTCCTGGTGGCAGCCCACAGTGGAAAAATAGAATACAGAGCAATCATGCCAGACGCAGAGACGCAGAGCCGAACTTGATCCCATTCCAGGTTTGCTCTGCGTTTTTGCGTCGAAGGAAAGGAGACAGAACCCCTATGAAAGAAATTACCGTACGCCTGCTGCTGGCTGCGGCAGTGCTTATGCATGATATCCCGGCACGGAGGCGCTGCTGTGGCTGGAGATTATCCGCAGCTCGGTGGAAAAGACCACCTTTTCCTCTTACACGCAGATGGTAAAGGGGAAGATCGCGCCGTATTTCCGAAACACCGGACTGACGCTGGACGGAATTCAAGCCAAGCACATTCAGAACTTTTATCTGCATGAGCTGAAAACCGTGTCGCCCGGTACGGTAATCCACTATCACGCCAATATCCACAAGGCGCTGAAATACGCCGTCAAAATGGACCTGATTCCCTTCAACCCCGCCGACAAGGTGGAGCGCCCCAAGAAGCAGCGGTACATTGCGGACTATTACCGGCAGGAGGAGCTGGAGAGGCTGCTGGAAGCGTCCAAGGATCATCCGCATTCCCTGCTGATTCAGATGACCGCCTTTTACGGCCTGCGCCGCAGCGAGGCGCTGGGGCTGAAATGGGACGCCATCGACTTTGAGCGAGACACCATCACCATTAAGCACATTGTAACCAACGCAAAGATAGACGGCAAATGTGAAATCGTCTGCGCCGACCGCGCCAAGACGAAATCCAGCCTGCGCTCCCTGCCGCTGGTCAGCAA
>QRFC01001937.1_pt1 | contig 16080 bp, 10 predicted proteins | sample 1861061 | NCBI WGS metagenome assembly QRFC01 (sample SAMN09711282, study PRJNA482702) | Human gut metagenome, whole genome shotgun sequencing project.
CTTTGTGTATTATCGAGCATTTTGGCAACGCAGATGCCGTGCCGCAGCCGCCGGAGCGGTGCTTAAGCCGTAAGGCGGGAATTGTGCGGTGTTGCCTTAATACCAAAAATACCCGTACAGCTTTCAGGCTGTACGGGTATTTGCATTTTATTGGTGATTCAGCAGTGTTAAGTTTTCAAATTGCCCTAAATCGCTTAGAAAGCAACCTTCTTGGCAATGTATTCTTTCAGCTCGCTGATGGGCATACGGATCTGCTCCATGGTGTCGCGGTCACGCACGGTCACGCAGTTATCGGCTTCCACCTTGTCATCGCCGACAGTCTGGAAGTCCACGGTGATGCACAGCGGGGTGCCGATCTCATCCTGGCGGCGGTAACGCTTGCCGATGGAACCGGCATCGTCGTAATCCACCATAAAGTCCTTGGCCAGCTCGTTGCGGATCTCCATGGCCTTATCGCCCAGCTTTTTGGACAGAGGCAGCACAGCGCACTTGAACGGTGCCAGGAACGGATGCAGGTGCAGCACGGTGCGCACATCCTCCTTGCCCTTGGAGTCGGTCAGATGCTCTTCATCATAAGCTTCGCACAGGAAAGCCAGTGCCACACGGTCACAGCCCAGGGAAGGCTCAATGACATAAGGAATGTAATGCTCGTTGGTTTCGGGGTCAAAATATTCCAGGCTCTTGCCGGATGCTTCCTGATGGCGGCCCAGATCGTAATTGGTACGGTCTGCAATGCCCCACAGCTCGCCCCAGTCGGTGAACGGGAAAGCGTACTCGATATCGGTGGTGGCGCGGCTGTAGAAAGCCAGCTCGGCAGGCTCATGGTCGCGCAGGCGCAGGTTTTCCTTGTTGATGCCCAAGGACAGCAGCCACTTTTCGCAGTAATCTTTCCAGTAGGCGAACCAATCCAGGTCGGTGCCCGGCTTGCAGAAGAACTCGCATTCCATCTGTTCGAACTCGCGGGTACGGAAGGTGAAGTTGCCCGGCGTGATCTCATTGCGGAACGCCTTGCCCACCTGGCAGACGCCAAACGGCAGCTTGCGGCGGGTGGTACGCTGGATGTTGGCAAAGTTGACGAAAATGCCCTGTGCGGTTTCGGGGCGCAGATAGCAGGTAGAGGAAGAATCCTCGGTTACGCCGATGGCCGTTTTGAACATCAGGTTAAACTTGCGGATGGGGGTAAAGTCATGCTTGCCGCACACAGGGCAGACAACTTCAGGATGGGTGGCAATAAATTCATCCATCTGGTCAAAGGTCATGCCGTCCACATCCACGTTCTGGCCCTGCTCGCAGTCGGCAATCAGCTTGTCCGCACGGTTGCGGCTCTTGCAGGCGCGGCAGTCCACCAGCGGGTCGCTGAAGTTGCCCACATGGCCGGTGGTGACCCAGGTCTGCGGGTTCATCAGGATAGCGGCATCCAGGCCGACGTTGTAGGGGCTTTCCTGCACAAACTTTTTCATCCATGCTTTTTTGACGTTGTTTTTGAACTCAACGCCCAGGGGGCCATAGTCCCAGCTGTTGGCAAGGCCGCCGTAAATTTCGCTGCCAGGGTAGATGAAACCACGGTTTTTGCACAGGTTGACGATCATGTCCAGGGTCTTTTCGCTGTTCTTCATTTTCTAACTCCTTCCGCATGGCTGGCTGCCACACAAAGCGATTTAACCGGCGCACGGTGCGCCGTCAGGCCTTTATTATAGCACGGGCCGCGGGCAGTGGCAACACTGCCGCCAAAAAAGCCGGAACAAAATTGGCACAACTGCTGAATTATGGCAACACCGCATAATTCTAAGTGCCGATACGGCGAGCGAGGTGCGGCAGATGCCAAGCCAAAAGCGCAGATAATACTTTTTGTATTATCGAGCATTTTGGCAACGCAGATGCCGTGCCGCAGCTGCCGGAGCGGTGCTTAAGCCGCAAGGCGGGAATTGTGCGGTGTTGCCTTATATCAATGCTCTCTGCACGTCACAAAATTTCAGCCGCAATCTGCCTGGCCAGCTGCAGCACCATTTTGCGGTCCCGCAGCGCGGGGTCCGCTGCAATCAGGCGCTGCAATTCTTCCCGCACGCGGGGGATTTTGCGCGCTGGAATGCCAATGCGGGCCATTTCTTCCACACTGATGGGCAGCACGATGCTGCTGTCCGCCTTGCCGCGGAACGGCTGCGGGTTAGTGCCCCAAACAAAAAGGTGATGTTTCATTGGGTACCTCCTGGATGCCTTTGGGCTGACATTTTTGGTTATTATAGCAGAAATTTTCAAAAAAGTGTTTATTTTGCAGCGAAAAACCTTTATAATATAAAAATCATAGCGCCATGCGCCAAACGAACTGATTGCCAGGCTGGCAGCTGCGGCTGCGCCTGATTTTTTTGAGGTGAAACTTATGTCTTTTATCGACAGCTATAATCCCCATTTGCTTGATGGTGTGCAGCATGTGCATTTTATCGGCTGCGGCGGTTCCGGAACCTATCCCCTGATCCAGATCCTGCACAGCCGCGGGCTGACCATTTCCGGCAGCGATGTGGAAGAAACCAAGATCACCAAGGCCGAGCGCGCCATGGGCGTGACAGTATATCTGGAGCATGACGCCGCCCATTTGGGCGATGCCCAGCTGGTGGTTTACAGCGCCGCCATCCATGATGAAAACCCTGAGCTGAAAGCTGCCCGCGCCCGCGGCATTCCCGCCGTGGAGCGCAGCGTGATGCTGGGTTATGTCAGCCGCATGTATTCCCACAGCGTCTGCGTTTCCGGCACCCACGGCAAAACCACCACCACCGGCATGATCACGACCCTGCTGGAACTGGCCGGCAAAGACCCCGCCGCCGTAATCGGCGGCAAGCTGCCACTGATCGGCGGTTACGGCAAAGCTGGCCACGGCGATGACGTTGTGATCGAAGCCTGCGAATACAGTGAGACCTTCCTGCATCTGACCCCGTTTATGGGCGTTATTTTGAACATTGATAACGATCACCTGGAGTATTACGGCACGATGGGCCGCCTGAAGATGGCGTTCCAGAAGTTTGCCCTGCTTTCCCGCACGGTCGTGTTCAACATGGACGACCGCAACACGGTGGATGTGGTCAACTCCATTGACCGCCCGGTGTTCTCTTTCGGCATCAATGAGGAAGCCCGCTTCCGCGCAGTGAACATTCAGGAATACCGCCCCGGTTTCTATGAATTTGACGTTCTGGAGCTGGGCGAGCAGTTTGCCCACATCAAGCTGGGTGTTCCGGGCTACCACAACATTTACAATGCGCTGGCCATGTGCTGCTGCGCGCGCCCGCTGGGCCTGCAGCCCGCCGATGCCGAGCGCGCCGCGGCAGAGTTTCACGGCACTGGCCGCCGGTTTGAGATTAAGGGCGAATGCAACGGTGCCCCCGTGGTAGATGATTATGCCCACCACCCCACCGAGCTTGCCGCCACCATGGCAACCGCCAAAAAGATGGGCTACAAGCGCATTATCGCTGTGCACCAGCCGTTCACCTACAGCCGCACCAAGGCCCTGATGGATGACTTTGCTGCCGTGCTGCGCCAGGCCGACCAGTGCGTGCTGCTGCCGATCATGGGCAGCCGCGAGGTTGACGACGGCAGTGTGAAGAGCGAGGACCTGGCTGCCAAGATCCCCGGCAGCATTGTGGTTGACGGGCTGGAAAGCGCTGCCAACTGGGTCAAGCAGAACGCCCGCGAAGGCGACCTTGTGGTTTGCATGAGCTGCGGCGATTTGTATAAAGCCTGTGATATGATGGTGGGCAAGGCGTAAAATTTATGCTGCGCCACCATGCCGTTATCGCTATATAGACGCTAGTATCCCATAAAATAATAATATCTGCCTGTTTTCCCGGTATGATGCGGGGAAGCGGGCAGATTTTTTGTTGGTGTATTCCGTTTTTATTTTTGGATTGCATTTAAGGCAACACCGCATAATTCCCGCCTTACGGCTTAAGCACCGCTCCGGCGGCTGCGGCACTTAGAATTATGCGGTATTGCCTTAAGGCGTTTTTCTTCGTGTTTTGGTTTCCAATATTTGCAGCGTTCCGGAACGGTCAAGACCGTTCCCTACAGAATGTTTTGGGGCGCATTGCTAAGGCAACACCCTTAACCCCCATTTGTAGGGGCCGATGCTCGCCATCGGCCCGCCGGGCTGCCTGCACTGCTCCCTGTCCACTGACCACTACCCACTCTCTCACGATGCGCACGCCGCCACATCCCCCATTGTCAGGGTAATGTGTCCGTCCGGAGCGGCATCCGCCACAAACAACACGCCGGGGCGGGCGGTACCGGCGGCAATGCGGTCGGCCAGGGCCTGCTCCACGGCGCGGCTCACCTTGCGGCGCAGCTCCCGCGCACCATAGGCGGGTACGGTATCACCTGCCAGCGCCGCGGCAGCCGCCGGGGTATGGCGCAGGGTGTAGCCCTGGCGGGCGGCGCGTTCTTCCAGCTCGCAGAGCAGGCGATCCGCGATCGCGGCCAGCTGGGCGGGGCCAAGCGGATCGAACAGCACCACATCGTCCAGGCGGCCCATCAGCTCCGGGCGGAAATAATCTTTGGCTTCCTGTAATGCCTTTTTGCCGCGGCGGGCGGTTTCTTCGGCGGCAGCGCCGAAGCCCAGCGGGCTGGCCTGCCCCGCCAGGCAGCGCGCCCCCAGGTTGGAGGTGAGCAGAATGATCGTGTTGGAAAAATCCGCCTTGCGCCCCTGGGCATCGGTCAGGGTGCCATCTTCCAAAATCTGCAGCAGAATATTCTGGATATCGCTGTGGGCCTTTTCAATTTCATCAAACAGCACCACGCTGTAGGGGCGGCGGCGCACGGCTTCGGTCAGCTGGCCGCCCTCATCGTGCCCCACATAGCCTGGCGGTGCGCCGATCAGCCGTGCCACCGTGTGCTGCTCCATATATTCGCTCATATCAAACCGCAGCAGGGCTTTTTCGCTGCCAAACCAGCTTTGGGCCAGGGTACGGGCCAGTTGGGTTTTGCCTACGCCGGTGGGACCTAAAAACAGCATTGCGCCAATGGGGCGGCCAGCTTCCCGCAGGCCGGTGCGGCTGCGCCGGATAGCCGCCGCCACGGCATGCACCGCGCGCGGCTGACCAATCACCTGCGCGGCAAGGCGGGCTTCCAGCTGGTCCAGGCGCACACGCTCCGCCTCCCCTACCCGCTCGGCGGGCACGCCGCTGGCCTTGCCCACCACCTTGGCAATTTCCGCCGAGGTCAGCACCGGCATTTTGCTGCCTGGCAGCATGGATTGCTCCCCGCCTGAAATCCGCAGCGCCGCGGCGGCTTCGTCCAACAGGTCAATGGCCTTGTCCGGCAGGTAGCGCCCCGGCAGGTAGCGCACGCTCAGCTCCACCGCGGCGCGGATCGCCTCCTGCGGGATGCGCACCCCGTGGTAGCGCTCATACCGGGGCATCAGGCCGGTTAAAATTTTTTCCGCCTGCTGTGGGGCCGGTTCCTCAATATTCACCATGCCAAAGCGGCGGTCAAGGGCGGAGTCCTTCTGGATGGTCTTGCGGTATTCCTCCGGTGTGGTCGCACCGATGAGCTGGATTTCCCCGCGGGCCAGCATCGGCTTTAAGATACTGGCCGCATCGATCGCGCCTTCCGCCGCACCGGCCCCGGCGATCACATGGATCTCGTCAATAAACAGAATGGTGGAACGGTCGCGGTAAAGCTCTTCCAGCAGGTTTTTGAACCGCTCCTCAAAATCGCCGCGGTACTTGGTGCCCGCCACCATGGACGCCATATCCAGCGCCAGCACCCGCTTGCCCTTTAAGCTGGGCGTTACCTGCCCGGCGGCAATGCGCTGGGCCAGGGCTTCGGCCAGGGCGCTTTTGCCCACGCCCGGCTCCCCCAAAAGGCATGGGTTATTCTTTTGGCGGCGGCACAAAATTTCGATCATGCGTTCCAGCTCATCATCCCGGCAAAGTACGGGATCCAGCTGGCCTTCCTGCGCAAGGCGGGTCAGGTCACGGCCATATTTCTCACTGGGGCGGCTGCCGCGGGTACTGCTCATGCGGGGGCTGCTGGGCAAAACCAGCTGGCCGGAAAGCTGGCGGCATTCCCGCGCGGCGCGTGGAACTTCCAGCCCAAGGCCCGCCAGCCACACGCTGGCCGTGCAGGCGGTATCTTCCAGCATGGCACAGAGCAGGTGTTCGTTCTCCGCTTTGTTTACGCGGGCGGCATGGGCCCCCAGAACAGCGAATTCCAGCGCCTTGCGGCTTTCGGGCGCAAGGTCCCGGCCGCGCAGGTGCAGCGGGCGGCCCGTGCAGGCCCGCTGGGAGGCACAGGCCGAAAGTGCCGTTACCGTGATCTGTTTGCGGCGCAGAAACTCCACCGCAGTGCCCCGCCCGGTTTGCAGCATGGCAAGCAGCAGGTGCCCGGTATCCACCGCCGTACACCCCTGCCGGCCTGCGATGGTGATCGCGGTGGCGACGGTGCGCCGTGCGGCGCGGGTTAAACCTTTATGATAATAAAACATAGTGACCTCTGCCCTCCTACATGTTGCAGCGTTGCGGGTTACCCCACTGCAAGTATAGGCGGGCAGGGTGCAAATAATCATCGAAACCGGGCAAGGCGCTGCCATCCGGCCTGTTTTTGTGGCTGGCCGCAAAAAATATTGGTTTCATTGGTTGTATTGCGTTTTTCAACTTGGCATTTAGACGCATCTGTTGTATGATTAAAAAGTATGCTCTGTTTTAGGGCAATACCGCATAATTCTAAGTGCCGATACGGCGAGCGAGGTGCGGCAGATGCCAAGCCAAAAGCGCAGATAATACTTTGTGTATTATCGAGTATTTTGGCAACGCAGATGCCGTGCCGCAGCCGCCGGAGCGGTGCTTAAGCCGCAAGGCGGGAATTGTGCGGTGTTGCCTTAGGCATATAATTTGATATTACAAAAAGGTTGGTGCGTTCATGCGGAACATGCTGCGGTTTTTGAAAGGATACGAGAAAGAATCCATCCTTGCCCCGCTGTTCAAAATGCTGGAAGCCTGCTTTGAGCTGTTGGTTCCCCTTGTGGTGGCCAACATCATTGATGTGGGCATCAAAAACGGGGATTTGGCTTATATTGGCAAGCAGTGCGGCTTGATGGTGCTGCTTGCGGTTGTGGGTATGGCATCCAGCCTGACGGCGCAGTATTTTGCCGCCAAGGCCGCGCTGGGCTATGGCACGGCGCTGCGCGGGGCGCTGTTCCGCCACATTGATACCCTCTCTTACACGGAGCTGGACGGCATCGGCACGCCCACGCTGGTCACCCGCATCACCAGCGATGTGAACCAGCTGCAAAACGGCGTAAACATGACGCTGCGCCTTTTGCTGCGCTGCCCGTTTATTGTCATCGGCGCGCTGATTCTGGCGTTTGTCATCAGCCCCACCATGGGGTTCTGGTTCGTGCTGGTCACGCTGGCCATCTCGCTGGTGGTCTGGCTGATCATGCGGGTGACGGTGCCCCAGTACCGCGCCGCCCAGAATACGCTGGATAAAGTGACCCTGCTGACCCGCGAAAATTATGTGGGTGCCCGCGTGGTGCGCGCCTTTGCACGGCAGGATGACGAAATTGCGGATTTTACCGCCGTGAACGACAAACTGAAAACTTTCCAGCTGACCGCCGGGCGCATTTCCGCTTTGATGACCCCGCTGACCTATCTCATCGTCAACCTGGGCGTGATCGCCATCCTGATGCGCGGCGGGCTGCAGGTAAACAGCGGCGCGCTGACCCAGGGCGAGATCATTGCCCTAATCAACTATATGAACCAGATCCTTATCAACCTGCTGCGCATTGCCGATCTGGTGGTTTCTGTCACCCGCGCACTGGCCAGCGGCATCCGTGTTTCGGAGATTCTGAACACCAAATCCACGATGACCGACCCCGCCGCGGCCGCCCTTACCCCGGCAGCGAGCGCCCCTGCCGTTGTATTTGACCATGTGGGCTTTACCTACCACGGTGCCGGTGCCCCCAGCCTGACGGACATCAGCTTTGCCGCCCAGAACGGCCAGACCATCGGCGTGATCGGCGGCACGGGCAGCGGCAAATCCACCCTGATCAACCTGATTCCCCGCTTTTATGACTGCACCAGCGGCAGCGTTGATCTGTTTGGCCATGCCGTGCAGCAGTACGGTTTTGCCCAGCTGCGCCAGATGATCGGCATTGTGCCGCAGCGCGCCGTGCTGTTTACCGGCACCATCCGGGACAACATGCAATGGGCCTGCCCCGATGCCACCGATGAGCAGATCTGGCAGGCCCTGGAGATTGCCCAGGCGGCGGACTTTGTGCGCGGCAAGCCCAAAGGGCTGGATGAACCGGTGGAGACCGCCGGGCGCAATTTCAGCGGCGGCCAGCGCCAGCGCCTGACCATTGCCCGCGCGCTGGTGCCTCACCCCCAGGTACTGATTTTGGACGACAGTTCCTCCGCCCTGGATTTTGCCACGGACGCTGCTTTGCGCAAAGCGCTGAAAGAGCAGACCCATGGCATGACGGTATTTATTGTTTCCCAGCGCGCTTCCGCTGTGCAGCGTGCGGACCGCATTCTGGTGCTGGATGACGGTAATCTGGTTGGCAGCGGCACCCATGCCAACCTGCTGAAAACCTGCGATGTTTACCGCGAGATCTGCCTGAGCCAGCTGAGCCGCGAGGAGGTGGAAAAGACCTTATGAGCAATGCAAAGAAAAAGCGTGTTTCCCTGCGGGGCAGTAAAGGCACCATTCAGCGCGTGTTAAAGCTGATCCAGCCGTACCGCGGTTTGGTGCTGTTCACCCTGCTGCTTGCCGCCGTTACCGTTCTTACCACGCTGTACGCCCCCATTCTTTCGGGCCGCGGCGTGGACCTGATTGTGGGCCAGGGCAATGTCAACTTCCCTGCCCTGGGCAAGATTGCCATCCAGTTTGGCGTTACCGTGTGTGTCACCTCCATCTGCCAGTGGCTGATGAACATGGTGAACAACCGCATCACCTTCCAGGTGGTGCGCGACATCCGCGTGCAGGCGTTCCAGCACATGGAGATTTTACCCCTGAGCTATATGGATGCCCACAAGCCCGGCGATGCCATCAGCCGCATCAACACCGATGTGGAGCAGTTCAGTGACGGCCTGTTGATGGGCTTTACCCAGCTGTTCACCGGCATTCTGACCATTGTGGGCACTTTGGGCTTTATGCTTTCCATTGACTGGCGCATTACCCTGATCGTTGTGGTTCTCACCCCGCTTTCCATCTTTGTGGCAAAGTTCATTGCGGAGCATACCTATGATATGTTCCGCGTACAGAGCGAGACCCGCGCCGAGCTGACCGGTCTGGTGGACGAGCTGATCGGCAACGAGCATCTTGTCCGCGCCTTCGGTTACGAAAGCCGCGCCGAGGAGCGCTTTGACAAGATCAACGCCGATCTGCAGATCTGCGGCGTAAAGGCCACCTTCTTTTCCTCCATCACCAACCCTGCCACCCGCTTTGTCAACGCGCTGGTGTATGCGGCGGTCGGCGTGGTGGGCGCGCTGGTTGCCATTGGCGGCGGCATTACGGTCGGCGAGCTTTCGGTTCTGCTGAACTATGCCAACCAATACACCAAGCCGTTCAATGATATTTCCGGCGTTATGACCGAGCTGCAGAACGCCCTGGCCTGTGCGCAGCGTGTGTTCGACTTTATTGACGAAGACCCCATCCTGCCCGATGCCCCCGATGCCGTTACCCTGCCCCACGGTGCAGGCAGTGTGGAGTTTGAGCATGTCAAGTTCCGCTATGTGCCGGATGTGCCCTTGATTGAAGACATGAACCTGCGCGTTCAGCCCGGCCAGCGCATTGCCCTGGTCGGCCCCACCGGCTGCGGCAAAACCACCCTGGTCAACCTGCTGATGCGCTTTTACGAGATCAACGGCGGCACCCTGAAGGTGGACGGCCACCCCATTGACACCGTAACGCGGGATTCGCTGCGCGGCAACCTGGGTATGGTCTTGCAGGAAACCTGGCTGAAAGCCGGTACTGTGGCAGATAACATTGCTTACGGCAAGCCGGACGCCACCCGCGAGGAGATCATCGACGCCGCCAAGCGTGCCCGCGCCCACAGCTTTATCTGCCGCCTGCCCCAGGGCTATGATACCGTAATTGCCGAGGACGGCGGCAACATTAGCCAGGGCCAGAAGCAGCTGCTTTGCATTGCCCGTGTTATGCTGCGCAAGCCGCCCATCCTGATTCTGGACGAAGCAACCTCCAGCATTGATACCCGTACCGAAGTGCTGGTTCAGGATGCCTTTGAGGAACTGATGAAAGGCCGCACCAGCTTTATTGTGGCGCACCGCCTTTCCACCATCAAAAACGCCGATCAGATCCTTGTGATGAAAGCCGGCAACATTATTGAGCGCGGCACCCACGAGGAGCTGCTGGCCAGGGGCGGCTTTTACGCCAACCTGTATGCAAGCCAGTTTGCCAAGGCGTAACGCCTGCCCCGCTGCATACCCCCAACTAAATATCAAATGGCCCGGCTGCAAATGCAGTGCGGGCCGTTATTTTTAGGCAATACCGCATAATTCTAAGTGCCGATACGGCGAGCGAGGTGCGGCAGCTGCCGGAGCGGTGCTTAAGCCGCAAGGCGGGAATTGTGCGGTATTGCCCTAAATATCAAATGGCCCGGCTGCAAATGCAGTGCGGGCCGTTATTTTTAGTTTTGCTGTATATCCTGTACGTCATCGGTGAATTTTGTTTGACGCAGACGGACGCAGGGATTATAATAAATGCGGTGTAATTTGCCGGAATTTGTCACAGCCTGGCGTTCCGGCTCAAGGTGCAGTCATACGCTGCCCTGCAAGTAGAGAGGAAAAGAGGAATATTTATGTCCAAAACGTCCATTCCCAAAAACTATCATGATCTTTTGGGCCTGTACGATACCCAGCGGGCCATCGGCATCATCAAAACCATCTTTCAGGAAAAGCTGTGTGCCGCCCTGCACCTGAAGCGCGTTACCGCCCCGCTGTTTGTTTTGAACGGCAGCGGCCTGAACGATGATCTGAACGGCGTGGAGCGCCCCGTCAGCTTTGATGTACCCTGCCTGGATGAGCGCGCTGAAGTTGTGCACAGCCTGGCCAAATGGAAGCGCTATGCCCTTGCTGAGTATGGGTTCCGCCCCGGCCAGGGCCTTGTGACCGACATGAACGCCATCCGCCGCGACGAAGAGCTTGACAACCTGCACAGCATTTATGTAGACCAGTGGGACTGGGAGAAGGTCATCACCGCGAAGGACCGCACCCTGCCCTTTTTGCAGGAAACCGTGCGCGATATTGTGGATGCCGTTTGCTCCACTGCGGACGAGCTGCGCTGGAAGTTCCCGGAGCTGAAAGCCATCCGCCTGACCCGTGAGCCGACCTTTATCACCACCCAGGAGCTGGAAGACCTGTACCCCGACCTGACCCCCAAAGAGCGCGAAAACGCCTTTACCCGCGCCCATGGCACCGTCTGCATCATGCAGATCGGCGGCCAGCTGAAAAGCGGCATCCGCCACGATGGCCGTGCCCCTGACTATGATGACTGGACGCTGAACTGCGATATTCTGTTCTGGCACAAAGCGCTGGGCTGTGCACTGGAGCTTTCCAGCATGGGCATCCGTGTGGACCCGGCCGCCATGACCCGCCAGCTGGAAGCCGCAGGCTGCCCGGAGCGTGCGGAACTGCCGTTCCACAAAATGCTGCTGGAAGGCAAGCTGCCCCTGACGATGGGCGGCGGCATTGGCCAGAGCCGCCTGTGCATGTTGCTGCTGGGCAAGGCCCACATCGGCGAAGTGCAGGTCAGCCTGTGGGATGCCGAGACCAAAGCCGTGTGCGAACGCGCTGGTGTGCAGCTGCTGTAATATTTGCAGTGGGCGACCTTCTTGATGCCCCGGACAAGCTGTTACGGCTTTGGGAGAATAGCCCAAAGTGCTTTGCAGGTCGGCCATCTCCGCCTGAGAGCTGTCCCTGCGGTCCGTGTTGCCCCAAAGGCATCCCCCTTCTCCAAACGAATCAGTCGCCCAAAATAAAAACGTAATCCCTCGGATTCTATACGATCCGGGGGATTTTAACATTTCTGCGGCAAGCCAGGCCCTCTATGGCCAGGAACAAGGGTCTGCCACAAAATCTTCAATTACATCCATCAAATGGATGGGTTCCAGCTGCCCCTGTGTGCACAGCTGCGCCAGGCGCTGTACCTGTTGGGCATTGGTGCAAATATCTGGGACAAATGCAATCTGCCGCCAGCCATCCGGTACCCGCTTTTGGGCCGCAATTCCAAAAGCAGTATAGCGGCCAAGTTCACAGCTGAACAGGGTTTGTTCCACCGCAAGATACTGGTAAATCGTTCTCGGCCCCCTTCCACAGCCCAAACAGTTTCCCCACCATACCGCAGACATCCATTTTTTAACAGTTCTTACAATTCTTGACAAATTATAAAAGTCATATTAAAATAGTGGCATGTTTTGCGGCACATTTCGGGATGCTTCCTGCCGGGGGATCACGTTGCCCTTGGCAGCGGTGGGGTCTTTCCTGTTTTCCCATCGCCTTATGGAAACATTATGTGAATTGTAGCAGAGGCTGCCGGAATTGTAAACCATCAAATCTGAGAAACGCTCTTTTAGGCTTTCCCAGATTTGGGAAATGGAGGAGATTTATGCAAGAATCTATTGTGGAAACGTTGAAAAATATGAAATCCGAACAAAACCTGACCCTGCAGCAAATCTCCAGTGCAAGCGGGGTACCCCTCAGCACCGTAAACCGCATTTTGAGCGGCCAGACCGAGAATCCCAGCTTCCGTGATGTCGCCGCGATCGTTGCCGCCATGGATGGCTCGCTGGATGCGATCACCGGCCTACAAAAGTTGGAGAGCGAAAACGGCCAGTTGCTGGATTCCAACGTGATGCAGCTGCTGCTTTCCATGCAGAACTATTATGCCAAAACCCTGGACGCCGCCCGTCAGCAGTACATGCGGGAGCTTGAGAACAAAGACAAGCAGTACCGGGATATCCTTACCGATAAAAACCGCTGGCTGCGCCGCATGTTTTTCTGCCTGATCGGCATGCTGGCTGTCATCTCGTTTTTGCTCATCGTTGATTTTATCAACCCCACCATTGGCGTTCTCCATACCTGAGCCATTCGGCGGCCTGCCTTTTGCAAGGCGGCGTTCTTCCCTGTCTATATCTCACTTATCCCTGTTTTATTTTTCGGCACCGGCGGTGTACCTGCTTTCACCGCCGGTGCCTTTTTTCATTGGCAACACCGCACAATTCCCGCCTTGCGGCTTAAGCACCGCTCCGACGGCTGCGGCACGGCATCTGCGTTGCCAAAATGCTCGATAATGCACAAAGTATTATCTGCGCTTTTGGCTTAGCAGCTGCCGCATCTCGCTCGCCGTATCGGCACTTAGAATTATGCGGTGTTGCCCATTCTTTTTTGCTCCGCAATGCCTTGACGAAAGCCCTGATTTTTTCGTATAATAAAAAGGTTGTCGCCCAATAAAAACCTTTGCGGCGGGCGGCGGCAATTCATTGTAATTCATTGGAGGGTATCACGTTTTGAGCTTGAACACTGAAACTTTGAACACGATCCTTGCCCCGTATATCCGCAGCCTGACCGATGGCAAAACCGCAGAAAATGGCGTTTGGGAAGCCATCAACTGCTTTGGCACAAACTGGGATATCGACGCGGTGGATTTTCCCGCCATGTTTGCCCAGGCCACACAGCAGGCCCGTGCCGTGATGGACACGCCCGCCCTGCAGCCCATTGGCGGCATGCAGGCCCTGATGATGCGCCCCACGGAAGTTGAGCTTGTGCGCGAGTGTTTTCGCTGGCTGTTCAATGATGATGACGGTGACCTGAAAAAACGCCAGGGCCGCGTGGAAATGTTTGCCGACCAGGTCAACGGCCGTTTCCGCCGTTGTCTGCCGCGCATGGCCAAGTTCACTCAGACGGCCGGCAGCGCCGCGCTGTACCTGAGCCTGCTGGAGCCGGAGGATAACTACTTCTTTGTTCCCGCCGAAGCCAAAGCCTGGGCCGCCTATTTCGGCTATGACGAAGACTTTGGCACCGGCGCGGCCTTTAGCCTGACCCAATATTACGCCATGTGCGATGACCTGCTGAACGAGCTGCCCAAATACGATGAGCTGACCCGCCTGCACACCGAGCGGCTGAAAAACACCATGCACGGCATCAATGACCAGCTGCATCTGCTGGTGTATGATATCATGCACAGCGCCTATGTAAACGGCTATTACCCCAAGGGCTTTTCCCGCACGGCAACCGCCAAGGAACGCACCAAGGCCGTGAAACAGAAAGCCGAGCGCGCCGACCTGTGCATGCAGATCGCCGAAAAGGAGCAGAAATTGCAGGAGCTGCTGGCAAACCCCACTGCCCTGCCCGACCTGACCGGCTGCGAAGTAACCCACAAGATGTTCGGCGTGGGCAAGGTACTGCCCTCTACGGATCAGTTCCTGGTGATCGACTTTAACGGCCAGCAGAAAAAGTTCAGCACCACCACCTCCATGACCAGCGGCTACCTGACTGCCAGCGACCCCGCCGTGATGGAGCAGATGCAGGACTACCAGGCATACACCAAAGAAAAGGACCAGTTGGAAAAAGAGCTGAAAACTATGAAGAGCAACTTGCTCAATATGGGCTAAGATCTGCTTCCCGTATTTGCCATTCAGTCCATCTCATTTTCCTGAATATACCGCCCCCCCGGCTCAGGGCTGACCCTGTGCCGGGGGTACTTTTTACCTTTTTGTGCTACAAAATATAGGATTGATACAAAAATATCCCGGCAGTTATAAAACTGCCGGGATATTTTGGAGCTGGCGACAGGAATCGAACCTGCAACCTGCTGATTACAAATCAGCTGCTCTGCCAATTGAGCTACGCCAGCACGGCTAAGAAATCCTTAGGTTGTATCTGAAAAGTCGAAAACATCGTCTATTTCTACAAACGTAGCCGGATTTTGCGTTAAAGAACCTTAAATCCTGCTTGTGTTTGCGAAATATCCGTCATTTTCTTTGTTTTCAGATATATCTTAGGAATACCTAAGTATTCTAGCACATGTTGCGGCACCTTGTCAATGCCGAATTATGGGGCAGTAGCGCTCCGAACGGCGCTTATTCTGCCGCGGCCAGGGCGGCCTGCAGCGCGCAGTAATCTTCCAGCGTCAGCTGCTCCGGGCGCAGGCGGATATCCAACCCGGCGGCCTGCAATGCAGCGTTCACTTTAGCTTTGGAGATGCCCAGGCCGTTCGCCACGGCATTGGCCGCGGTCTTGCGCCGCTGAGAAAATGCTGCCAGGATCAGGCGGAACAGCCCGGCTTCGTCTCCGTTGGGCGGGGTAACGGGCGGTGTGGTGTGGACATCCAGCTGGATGACCGCGCTGGTCACTTTGGGGGCAGGGTAAAAGCTGCCCGGCTGCACAGTAAACAGCAGCTTGGGTTTGGCGTAATAAGCCACCGCATAGCTGATTGCCCCCGCCTCACGCGTGCCAGGGGCGGCACACAGGCGCTGTGCAGCCTCTTTCTGCACCATGACGGTAATGTTGCGGATGGGCAGTTTTTCTTCCAATAAGCGCATCAGAATGGGGCTGGTGATGTAATACGGCAGATTGGCGCAGACGGCAACGGGCTTATCACCAAATTCTTCCGCCAGTAGGGTGCGCAGGTCCACTTTCAGCACATCTTCCAGCACCAGCTTAAAGTTCTCGTACTCGGCCATTGTCTCGGCCAGGATCGGCGGCAGGCGCTTGTCCACTTCGATCGAAACTACCTTATCCGCGCGTTTGCACAGCTGTTCTGTCAGCACACCGATGCCGGGGCCGACTTCCAGCGCACCCCAGCCGGGGCCAATGCCGGCGGCTTCCGCAATGCGGGGGCAGATGCCGGGGTTGATGATAAAGTTTTGGCCGAACCCCTTGGAAAGTGCAAAGTCGTGCCGTGCGCACACATCACGAATGGTGGAAAGGTCCGTCAGGTTTGGCATGGGGCTGGCACTCCGTTTCTTCTTATACTGTGTTTAGGGCAATACCGCATAATTCTAAGTGCCGATACGGCGAGCGAGGTGCGGCAGATGCTAAGCCAAAAGCGCAGATAATACTTTGTGTATTATCGAGC